>Ga0116218_1000369_pt1 | contig 31708 bp, 26 predicted proteins | sample Sb_taG_2_FD_88966 | JGI IMG/M metagenome (GOLD analysis project Ga0116218, IMG submission 88966) | Peat soil microbial communities from Weissenstadt, Germany - Sb_50d_5_LS metaG | ecosystem: Environmental > Terrestrial > Soil > Wetlands > Peat | place: Germany: Weissenstadt | collected 2010-09-21 | reverse complement strand
GCCAGCTTTCGTCAAGGCGAATAAGAAGAACCCGCCAGAGGAAGAGCAGAAGGCTCGCAAGAAGCGTGACGCGAGGCACAATCGAGCAAGGCCGCGCTCCTCCACGCCAACGCAGATCGTGGAGCATCGGCTCCTCACATGCCCCACGTGTCAGTTGCGTTTGGGAGGCCTGAGTCTGGCACGCTGCCGAGAGGTGATTGATGTGCCCGTGCCCGCGCCAGTCGAGATCACGGAACATCGTATCTACAAGGGGTGGTGTGCAGAGTGCCACCACTGGTATGAAGCCCCGTTGGACGTGCATGAGCAGGTGGTTGGTCAAGGACGCATTGGAGTGCGACTGGCCAGCCTGATTGCCACATTGCGCACGGTGATGCGTTTGCCTATTCGACAGATTCAGACGTACCTGCTCACGCTGCACGGAGTCACGATCAGCAGTGGCGAGATTGTGGAGTTGCTGCATCGGATCAAAGCACAGATGCAACCTCACCTGGATGCGCTCAAACGGGAAATCCGCGCCAGTCCGGCGGTTCAAGCCGACGAGACGGGGTGGCGAGAAGATGGCATCAATGGCTATGTCTGGAGTGTCTCAACGCCGGGCATCCGCTATTTTGAGGACCATCACTCGCGTGGAGGGGAAGTGGTCAAAGAGCTGATGGGGAAGGACTTCTGCGGCGTCCTCGGCAGTGATTTCTATGCAGGCTACAACAGCCATGAGGGCTTGCATCAACGCTGTTGGGTGCATTACTTACGCGATGCCCATGAGCTCAAAGAGAAGTATCCACTCGATGAGCAACTCCACCATTGGGCTGCTTCCGTCAAAGCCATTGATGAGCAGGCAGTGGCCTGGGCTGAGCAGGGTCCTGACCCGCACCTCTCACCACGCCAACAGCAGCAGACGCGCGTGGCGCAGCAGCATGCCTTCGAGCAGCAGTTGCTTGAGGTCTGCCGCCCCTACGTAGGGACCACTACCCCTCAACATACCTTATGTGAACGGGTTGAGCGCTTTTTGCCTGAACTCTTTGTCTTTGTCGCGGTGCCTGGTGTTCCAGCCCACAACAATCTGGCTGAGCGCAGCATTCGCCCCCTGGTCATTGCTCGCAAAATCAGTGGGGGCACGCGTAGTTCCAAAGGCTCTGAGACCCGCATGGGGCTCGCCAGTCTCTTTGGCACCTGGATGGCACAGCACCTCAATCCTTTCTCCCAATGCCTGGCTACCTTGACCATGAAATCTTCCTTCGGTCAAATCTGAACACTATCAGGCAAAACACCCGCTTGATAATTACTTTGGGGTATGGTATCCTTGATCTCATCGTGGAGGTTTTAAGACTGGAACTGCGGCGGTTCTCCAGGAAACATGTATTGACAGGAGGACTGAGGATGATTATAATGAACCCGCTGGATAGGCTTCCTAGAAGACAGGACAGCATCTATAATCCGCATTATGGAGAGGTCGCATAGTGGCCTAGTGCGCCCGCCTGCTAAGCGGGTGGGGGTTTATGCCCCCCGAGAGTTCGAATCTCTCCCTCTCCGCCTCCTAAATCTCATAATCCTCTGCCCAATTATACTTCACTCCACTTGTCAGCGCTTCTTCATAAGAGACGTGCCAGCTCTGTCTGCCATTACTCCGAATTACTCCTGCACTCTTAAAGCGAAGAGTCATGTCAGTTGATTTGGGAGCCTCATTGACAGACACCATATAAATCCTACCAGTTTCAGGAACATAGACTGCGAAGTACTCAGCTTTTCCCGCATATCCTTTCTTCAAATTACCGCGTTTCCCAGCTGAGACAGAAACTGTATTAAACTCAACACAGGTTCCATCCTTTGATATTCTTCCTGTTTTAACCTGAATACGTACCAGATAACTTTCTCTGTGAACAAAGAACCCATAGCTCCGGTGTTCCTCTGTGATATAATACGCAAGGTCGTAGCCCAGGTGATCGGCCCACGGCAACAACACCTCACGTCCCAACTGCACCAGTCGATTTAAGACGGCGGTGTGGCTTATTAATCCTTTTTGCGATGTATCTCCCATGATCTACTCCTCCCTCGGCATTCATACCGCAAGTTTATAGCATAACCCCTCCCTGTCTAAACCAGGCTTGTGCAGTTGACAAGAATACCCTAAGGATACCGACATCACGGCGCAAAAGCTCTTCGGATAACCAACCCCCAACAGCAAACTCAGTCTGGTGGCGAACAATTTCAACACAGAAGCAGGAACGTACGCGTCATCGACAATTGGCGTATCGCATCGCACGCGGCTTTCGTGAGAGAGACTCCTGCTTGTATCGCGGGGAATGATGTAGCCGTGAACCGCTGAAACACTATGGAGTTGGAAGTCGGCACTGAGAACTACTGAGGCATTCTTTTCTGAGTGCACAATAGCGGAAATGGAGGAGAGTCCGCCTGCGGGTAGTGCGCCTTTCATCCTCCTGCGTGTACGTAGGAGTGGTGAGAAATGGCATAGGTAAAACCATCACAGAAAGCTCTCTTACACGTGATATCGCTTACTTACTTGATTGTCGTACTCATCCGCGCGCTCCATAAATCTGATATGAAGTTTCTGCTGATCCGGCAAACAACAAAACTTCCAATGTCACCACGCCGCTCTGCATCAAGTAATCCTCCCGATCAGGCTTTAAGAAGTTTCCCTTGAGACAACGGACTTTCATAAACTATTGCCTATCCTGGTCGGGGGTGCTGTCTTTTTCATTATCCTCTTGGAGCCTCGTGCGCCCGCGCACCGATCAGATTGACGTCTTTACGACAGAAGACAGGTGTCTAACCATTGTCTAGGCCACCATTCGGGACATTCGCTTACAAGAGATCTCCGTGTGAGTCGCCTTCGGTCCGCGCACGAGGGATGAATCGTCTCCCATCCAGAGGGAGGGTAAAGAGGTGCTGGTTATGGTGCGCTTTCCGGGGGGCGCACCCGCTCCACTTTTTCCGGCCTCCCTTTAGTTATCTGCACTTTTCTTTGCCCCTCAAATCATCTACATAGGTCTTCCATCTCTCCTTTTCGTTGCCTTTGCCTCGCTCCACCCGCTTTCGAGCTGGCATCATCACACCACCCCTTCAAGAACTCAGCCGAACCTAATGAAATAGAGAATTCTCTGTCCATGTGGGTGCTCAATGATAACCAATTCGTGGCATTGACAAACCTTCCGCGCTCTGCTATCATCATGGCACACTATAGGGGAGTAGCTCAACTGGCAGAGCAGCCGTCTCCAAAGTATGTGCGCCCTCGCGGCGCGTTTGTTCTTACTGTATCAGTGCAGTATCACTGAGGCGAAAGTGATTAAAGCGCGAGTCTAACCTGATCCCGAAAGGGTAAAGGGACAACAGCATGACTCGAAAAGTCTGGTTCTCCCTGTTTAAACAGGAATGATATCCAGGCAGCTAGGCCGAGCATGGTGAAAGCTGGATTGCCTGAATCCCAGTCGTGACTCACTTGTTCAGGATTGTCAATCGCGTTTTGGAGGATTGGCAAACGCTTCTCCTGAGAGAAACGACGAAAAGGGCACCTACACTCGGACCAGAACAGACGTGTAACCTGGGGATCGCCTAAACATTGAGAGATGCATGGCGACGGAGTATCCATAGTACTCAAACGCCTGAGGTAACGTTCAGGACATGGGGAAGGGATACAGGAAACCAATCTTTACGAGAGGCTTCTGGAGAGCCGGATGCATTGAAAGGTGCAAGTCCGGTTCGGTTCACGGCAGGTTGCGGGTTCGATTCCTGTCTCCCCTGCTAAAACTCCTGGATAATATCTGTTCAGGAGTTTTTTATTTCCTAACAGTTGCAGCTTCAAGATACTTGTCAACCAGATCTGATGTCACTTTCTTCCCTGCTCACGCATCTTAATACAATGAAATATGCTACATTCTTTTTGAAGTCTCCGCTATGTAAATAGACAACCAGGAGCATATTTATGACAAACCACCCAACTGCAGACCTCGCCCGTTTTTGTGCTCAATTACAATTTGAAGATCTTTCAGAAACAGTGCGGGAACGTGTACGCTACCTGCTACTTGACCACTTAGCAGTCACTCTTCGCGGCTCTACCCTTCCATCTAGTCTTGCTGGTTATCAGATGTTGGAGTCAATGGCTATAGGAAGCCTGAAATCTGCAACCATTTTTGGCAGGAAAGAACGGGCTGAGGCTGCATGGGCCTCACTTGTGAACGGCATCGCAGCACATGGATTGGAAATGGATGACGTTGAGAACCGCTCCTCACTACATCCAGGTGTAGTAGTATTCCCTGCTGTCCTTGCACTTGCAGAGCAGATTGGCTCATCACCTGCTGACTTTTACTCAGCAGTGATCGCAGGATACGAGGTAACGTTGCGTGTAGGTGCCGCGCTCAATCCAGCTTCTTCCTACGAACGAGGCTTTCATCCTACTGCCATTTGCGGTACCCTGGGAGCTGCGGCAGCCAGTGCACGACTGTTACTATTATCTCCTGAGCAAACAACTATGGCTTTGGGAATTGCAGGCAGTATGGCGGCAGGTTCAATGGCGTATTTACATGATGGTGCGTGGACGAAGCGTCTTCATCCTGGTTGGGCATGTCATGCCGGGATTATGGCGGCGCGCTTCGCGGCAGCAGGCTTTATAGGCCCGGCAAGTATTCTCGAAAGTCCCTTTGGATTTCTTTTTGCTTATTCTTCAACAAGCGATGTATCCCAGCTAATACGCCAGCAAGAGGATGAATTCGCCATTATGCAGGTATCCATCAAGCCATATGCTTGCTGTCGCTATATGCATGGTCCTATTGACTGCCTATTTGAAATTACTCATAACTACCATCCCAATTCTGAACATATCGATCTTGTGCGTTGTGGCATTTTGACAGGAGGGCGAGGATTAATAGCTGATCCAATTGACCTGAAAAGGCAACCCCAAAATGTGGTTGAGGCCCAATTCAGCATGCCATTTGGGGCAGCAATCGCGCTGCTTACAGGCACAGCAGGAATGTCTGTATTTACGAACGAGTGGATATATGATTCTAAAGTCAAAGATCTCATGCAACGAGTTGAATGCTATTCCTCCTTAGAGCTTGATGAGTATTACCCCAAGGAATGGCGTGCCAGCGCCAGTGTAAGAATGATTGATGGGAGAGAGTTCAGCGCAAATGTCAGGTATCCACTCGGTGATCCTTACAATCCCCTAAGTTGGGAGCAGCTTGAGGCACGTTTTCACGAGCTGGTAGCGCCTGTGATCGTAGAGAAAAGCAAAAGGCAAGAGATAATCGAGAGAGTCAAGGGATTAGATAAATTGGAGAAGGTTACCTGGTAATGAAACCAAAAATCACCATCCACTCGAGTGGATGGTGATTTTTTCTATTTTTATCTCTTATGCAGCCACAGCTACTTCCTGCGCTTCAACAGCAACCTTACCATCACGCACCACCAGGTGAGCAACTTTACCAGGTGCAAGAACACCATTTAGTAAAGCATCTGCCAGCGTGTCATCAACGTATGTTTGTATCGTTCGGCGCAGTGGACGAGCACCATACTCTTCATCGAATCCTTCGCGTAGCAACAGATCTCGCACCTCGTCACTGATCACAAGCTCAATCTTCTGCTCACTTAGACGCGAGCGAACTTGATCAAGCAGCAAATCAACAATTTTGTAGAGTTCTTGCTTACCCAGAGAATGGAAGACCACAATCTGGTCGATACGATTAATGAACTCTGGACGGAACATACGCTTCAGCCCTTCCATTGCTTTCGAACGAATGGCTTCGTGATGCTCATCGCGCGAATCCTCATCTTTTGTCGGCAAGAAGCCAATGCGCACTGCCCGCTTCATATCAGCGCTACCAGCATTACTGGTCATAATCACTACAGTGTTCTTAAAGTCTACCGTGCGACCCTGGCCATCAGTCAGCCGACCATCATCCATGATTTGCAACAATGCATTGAAGACCTCTGGATGAGCCTTTTCAACTTCGTCAAGAAGGATTACACTGTATGGGCGACGGCGCACTTGCTCGGTTAACTGACCTCCCTCGTCATGACCTACATAACCAGGAGGGCTACCGAACAAACGAGAAACTGTATGTGGCTCCATATATTCCGACATATCCAGACGAATAAGATTTTCCACACCACCAAACAACTCGGCAGCTAATGCTTTCGCTAATTCCGTCTTACCTACGCCTGTTGGGCCAAGGAAGAGGAATGATCCTATCGGTCGTTTCGGATCCTTAAGTCCGGCACGTGATCGTCTAATAGCACGAGCAACAGCGCTAATAGCCTCGTCCTGTCCTATTACTCGTTTGCGCAAGTCATCTTCAAGACTTATTAAATTCTGACGCTCGCTCTCTAGCATCTGGCTAACAGGCACGCCTGTCCAGTTTTCAACACTTTGCGCGATAAGCTCTGGAGTGACCAGTAAGGTCATTGAACTACCCGCCTCTGCACGCGCTTTTTCAAGCTTGTCTTGTATCACCAACTCTTGCTGGCGCAACTTTGCAGCTCGCTCATAATCCTCAGCATTGGCAGCAGCTTCCTTCTTTGTTTGAAGGTCAGCCAACTCCTTTTCGAGGTCAGAAATGAGTACCGGGCTTACGATGCCTTTTTCTGTCGCCTCTAAACGCAGTGCCGAGGCAGCCTCGTCCATTACGTCGATAGCTTTATCAGGCAAGAATCGATCATTGATATAGCGATCAGAGAGTTTAACGGCGGCTTCTATAGCCTCGTCAGTGATGCTAACACTATGGTGTAGTTCATAGTTCGGACGCACAATGCGCAGCATCTCAATTGCTTCTTCTGCTGACGGTTCATCAACCATAACTGGCTGGAAGCGGCGCTCTAATGCAGCATCCTTTTCAATATGTTTGCGATATTCATCCAGTGTCGTGGCACCAATACAACGCAATTCACCACGTGCCAATGCAGGCTTGAGCATATCAGCAGCTCCAACAGCTCCTTCTGCCGCTCCTGCACCCACAACAGTGTGCAATTCGTCGATAAACACAATCACATCATCTGCTTCCCGCAGTTCCTCAAGAATTGACTTGATGCGCTGTTCAAACTGCCCGCGGAACATTGCTCCAGCAACCATGCCACCAATATTCAAGGAAACAATACGCTTACCGCGTAATACTGAAGGGACATCGCCTTCGTAGATGCGACGAGCCAAATTCTCGACAATTGCGGTTTTACCTACACCTGGCTCACCAATCAGAACAGGATTATTCTTTTGCCGGCGACCCAATACAGTAATCAAGCGGCGAAGTTCTCGGTGCCGACCAGCAGCAGGATCTAACTTCCCCTCTTCAACCTCGCGAGTCAAATCACGGCCATACTGATCCAGAGTTGGTGTCTTACTATTATTTGAACGCCGCTCAGCGGTAGCAGTATTTACACCACCGGCACTAGAGGCAGCATTTCCATTTTTTGAAACGAAACCGAATGGAGCGCCTTCAGGGATACCCTCACCATCAAAACCACCCATTTGGCCCATAGCTGCGCCCATCAACTCATCAACACACGACTGGCACAGATAATGCTGTTCACGCCGTCCATTGACGATCTGATCTATACGCACGCGGGCGGGATTCTTTTCACAACGTTCACACTTCATGAATTTGCAAGCTCCTAACTATATGAAAGTACGAAAGCGAACCTTTACTTGTTATCCTTCTTAGAACTGAGCTACACTTAGTGTAGCTCTATCAGGATAATCCTTATTTCAAAGCAAATGTTCTTTCTCGCGTCTTTTAGCAGTCTCAACTAGTGATTGCCAGATTATAGCATCTAGATTTTAATTTGTCTAGCACTCACAAGTACAGATTGCTAATCCACTGATAATAACACCTGAGAAACTGGAGATATTCCCCTTTCCGAAGGTATTTCTTTCAGCGCGCGAATTTGTATTTACAGCCGTGTTATAATAATGTCGCTTTTAGTGTGCGGCTGAACGAGGCCTGAACGAATGTATTTCCCTCAATCAGCTACTTTATTCTATGTAAAGAAACAGTGATCTGAACTAGTTTTTATCGTGTAAGGAGGCCGACATGCCCTACAACAACGGCACTAGCACTGTGAGTACAGGTGCTTTCACAGGAATTTTCTTATCCTCGGTCATTTTCAGTCTGATCGTTATCATTTTTGCGATTATCATTTTTTGGAGGATTTTCTCTAAAGCAGGTTATAGCGGCGCGTTGAGCCTACTGATGTTTGTCCCCATTGCTAATATCATTGTACTTTGTGTTCTTGCCTTTGGTAATTGGCCCATCTACAAAGAACTTAACTCTCTGCGCCAACAGGTAGCACAAGGTCAACAAAATCCCGCTTCTCCACAGCAATACCAATCATTTTCTCCTGCCGCGTATCCTCAGCAATATCCTTCCTCTCCTCAATATCCACAATATGGCCAGCCTCAACAATATAATCAGCCTCAATCTGGCCAGCAGCCTCAACCACCACAGAATAGGTAGAGTCAAAGGTTACATGCCATCAGGCATATGTATTAGCATTACTTCGCCTTGAATCCGAATCCTGGTCGAGAAGCCCATAACCACTCTCGACCAGTTCTTTCAGTCTCAAGGCGAAGCGCGTCGCTGGAGCGCCATCCATAATATCGTGATCCATACTGATTGTCATATTGAGATATTCGCGAGTTTCCAGGCTTCCATCTACAATAACAGGCTTCTCGCCTATACCTCCAAGAGTGATATCGAGCGAATGAGCTGCTGTAGGGATTCCCCAACCACTTCCTTTGCCAAACATGCCGACTGCTGTTACTCCAACTGTCCCACCAAAGTTCTTTTGGAGGCGTGGATATCTCTTAATCATCCACCATAGCATGCGCCAGCACAAGACGATCATAAAAGTTGGCAGAGATGCAGTCCATTTCAATGCTCTGTACTTTAACGTTGGCTCGATTTTTTCCATCTGCGCTGCTCTAATCTCCTGGTGAATCTCCATGAACGACTTTTGATTCGCAGCTTTGACAATATGAGGAAACAATGTATCTACACTGTAATTATGCTGATCTTGAAGCGATACATGCCCATTTTTCCGAGAGGATATTGACGATACTGGCTCCTTTTGGCCTACCACTTTGCGCTCAACCTGTATAGTCACGTCCACATCTTCGAAGAGAACGAGTTGATTTTTCCCTTTTCGATAAGCCTGCACAGATTTGTTCTCATCTACTGCATGCGCCAGACAAGTTACAATGAAGGCTGTTAATGATAAAGAAACTCCTGTCCGGGCTTTATATTCACGCATGTACTGGTGGGCTTTTGTAATATCCATCTCAACTAAGCCATGCATCATATTCTTATGCTGCGCTGAACGTAACATAGCACTAAGTACACGCCGCATCTTAGGAAATGGCACTATTGTGAAATCTTGTTGTTTCCTTTTCATCATGTTACTCTCCTAATTTAGGTAGGATTCAATTCTCCATATTGAAGTGTAATGCTTTCACCTCACATTCGCGTCACATTTGCGGACTGCAGCCTGTCACGATCATCACAATCTCATCTCAATACAGAACCTGTATTATTTTGTGGTATAGTCAAAGAGAGCATTGACAACAATCAGGAGAAGAAGCTAATGGATTTTGCTTACTCAGAAAAAATCAACGATTTACGTAAACAGCTTACAGATTTTATGGATCAATACATTTATCCCAATGAGCAGACGTATCATGATCAGATAACCGCTTCGGGCGATCCGCATCACCATGCAGAAATAATAGATGAGTTGAAGATAATAGCAAAAGAGCAGGGATTATGGAACCTCTTTTTACCCGATGAGGATTATGGTGCTGGTTTAACAAACCTGGAATATGCCCCCCTAGCCGAAATCATGGGGAGAGTCGGTTGGTCATCAGAAGTATTCAACTGTTCTGCACCTGACACGGGGAATATGGAAATTCTGGCACAGTTCGGAACCTCTCAACAAAAGAAAGACTGGCTTACACCATTGCTCAATGGTGATATTCGCACCGCATTTGCTATGACAGAACCAGATGTTGCGAGTTCTGATGCTACGAATATCCAACTCACAATCAAACGCAATGGTGATGAATACGTACTCAATGGCCGCAAGTGGTGGATATCTGGAGCAGCACGCGAACGTTGCAAAATATTCATCGTAATGGGCAAGACGGAGCCGGATTCTCCAGACAGATACCGGCAGCAGAGCATGATTCTGGTCCCCAAAAATACCCCTGGTGTGACTATAAAGCGTAGTCTTCCAGTTATGGGGTATATCGATAACGAAAGCCATTGCGAGATACTTTTCGATAATGTGAGGGTGCCTGCAAGCAATTTATTAGGAGAAGAAGGAACGGGCTTTGCTATCGCTCAGGCACGTCTTGGCCCTGGACGCATTCACCATTGCATGCGTTCGATTGGAGCAGCGCAGCGTGCGCTCGAATTGATGTGCCAACGAGCAACGTCACGTATAGCCTTCGGTAAACCATTATCTGAACAAGGAGTCATACAGGAATGGATTGCCCAATCATCTCTTGAAATAGAGCAGGCAAGACTCCTAACATTAAAAGCAGCCTGGATGATTGATACGCTCGGTAAAAAGGCTGCACAAAATGAAATTGCCATGATTAAGATCGCAGCACCAGAAGTTTTTACGAATGTTGTAAATCGTGCCATGCAAGTCTTCGGCGGCGCAGGATTAAGCGATGATTTCCCCCTGGCAAAGATGTGGGCCTATGCACGAACAGTACACATTGTTGATGGTCCCGATGAAGTACATAAGCGCTCGCTGGCGAAATCGGTACTGCGTCAATTTGGAAAATAACATTGTTTACATCCTGGTGAGATGCTATATCAGATCTTCGATTATCTCCATCGCTTGTAACAGGTAGTAATAGTTAGTATGAATGACCCGTTTTTATTCCAGCGCAATAATGCCGCTGAATTATTTATTGTTAGGCATGCTGATGCAATTCCTGAAGAAGATGAAATTATTCCCAATGGCATTTATGATGATTTGCCACTGAGCCGTACTGGACGAAAACAAGCTCAAGCACTAGCAGAACGGCTTAGTGGTTTGAATTTCGATGCTATATATAGCAGTCCTCTGCGACGCTGCCTGGAAACAGCAGCACCATTAGCGGAACGCCTTGGAATGACTCCAATCATCGCGGAGGGTTTGAAAGAGATCAAATTGGGCAATGTACGTCCTCTACCCGACAATGGCCAGGATCTGGCGGCTTTGACCAAAGCACTGCAAGAGCGCCAGTTAGATATTGTGCGTATTGCCGGTGAAACTGGACATTGGGAAGGGATTCCAGATAGCGAGCAGTCCATAGCATTTCGGCAGCGAGTTGTTGAGACATTTGATGAAATAGCAAGCAAGCATATCGGTCAACGCATTTTGGCATTTGCTCATGGAGGGGTGATTAATGCCTACGTTGCTGAAGTGTTAGGGTTGAAAAAAGACTTCTTCTTCCCTGCCGCCAATACATCAATTACCATAGTCCGTACCTCAGACAAACACCGTGTTCTCTATGTTTTGAATGATATTGCACATATCATGAAATCTACCTGATGCCTCATTCATGGAAGCGAGAAGAACTAGCTGCTGTAAACTCGTTTCACATTCGGATTAAAACTTAACAACTCCGCTGGTACAATTTTGTTGTCCTGACGTCGAAGTGATCTATGAGCCTGTATAATCGGTCTTCCAACGCGTCTCTGGCCTTCTCGACGAGTACGATATGCAGCATGAAGGATATACTCTGCGACGCTGGCAACTTTGCGTGGTACCCCATAGAAACTGGGAAAATCATTAATATCAACCAGCATCAAACCCTCAGCAGTCTCCAATACGTCCACTCCATAAAGATCAAGTCCAAATACCTGCCCTACACGACGTGCCAATTTCAGCATATCACGACTTACTGGAATTTCTTTCTCTTGGACTGTTCCATGTAAAGGTGAACTTTTGACAATTGCATGCACTTCCTGCCCGGTGACATACAGCTTAATGTCAAAGCCAGTATTTTCAACATAATGCATTGCGAGGTAGTAACTTTGTTCATCCAGAGTGAGTCTAGTCATTTCTTCAGGCGTATGTACGAGATGAATATCCTGCAACGATGTGCCATTACTTGGTTTTACTACAACTGGATAAACATGATGAGGTACCTTGACTAGAGCGCGAGGATGACCAACAAAGTATGTTACAGGGATAGGTAAACCACACGCCTGAGCAAAAGCCACAGCTACCGCTTTATCACGAATCAAACGTATGGCACGAGAATTATTAATGGTTGGTATGCCTACAGCTTCAGCAGCTTCTAAGATGGTCAAACCGGGTCCATCTGAGACAGTTTTTAACACGTAAGCATCATACTTCGTCAGCGATAGATCAGTCAGGCTTGTAACAGCAGCATACGGCTGCAACACATCTATCTCATGTCCCCATTGTTGCAACTGATCTGCAACTACCATTGGCATAGGTTTATCGGCATATCTTTCCTCTAGAATAAAGCAGAACCGCACAGGTATTCCCTCCTACAAATTCTCGGTCGTTACAGCAAAGCAAGTTTCCAATACAAGAATATACCCAGACTCTTTGTAAAACAGGCTTTGCGATTGATCTGTATTCTTAATGACAGTATACTCCTATTGATTGGTTATGGAATAGGAAATACATCACAAAAATAACCTGTATTGTATCTCTTTTCGTGATATAATAGTGTTATGAAGTTATGTATTCACACTACAATTGCATTTTCGCTCTTTCAGAGACATTTACGCCGCATAACAGTAGAACGTTACTTGCTTGCGGCCGGGTAGTGTCATCCTCAAATTTACACTTCTTGCTACCTGTTGAAAAGACCTATAAACATACTGTAATTTGTTCCATTTCATCCGTTCCGACATACCTCAAAATATGATACGCTTATAAATATGAGCTATAATGCTAGATCGGATGGATGAGGTAATATTGGGAGAACCCGCACATGGATTTGATGGATAAACTTGCCAGCCTTTCACAAAGATATGAAGAATTGAATAACCTGATGGCACAACCCGAAGTTCTCGAAGATATCCCGTTGTTACAACGCTATGGACGTGAACATTCCGAACTTCAAGAAGTTGTCCAAAAATATAACGCATTAGTTGAAACCGATCGCCAGATTGCTGAGGCTCGAGAATTGTACGAGAGTGAAGAATCTGAAATGCGTGACCTTGCTTTTGAGGAGATAGAAAGACTCAAAGCACAAAAGGAGCATTTACTCGAAGCTATTAAAATTTCCTTGCTGCCAAAAGATAGTATGGATGAAAAAAATGCTATTGTCACCATTCAGGCTGGAGCCGGTGGTGACGAGGCAGCCCTTTTCGCTGGAGAGCTTTTTCGCATGTATAGCCGCTATGCTGACAACAGGCGCTGGAAGATCGAAATTATCGATATCAACGAAACTGCTCAGAATGGTATCAAAGATATAACTTTTGAGGTGAAAGGCAAGGGAGCTTATAGCCGCTTGAAATACGAAGGCGGCACGCATCGTGTCCAGCGAGTTCCAGTTACAGAAGCTAATGGACGCATCCATACATCGACCGCTAAAGTAATTGTACTGCCAGAAGTCGACGAAGACTTTGATATCGAAATCAAAGATACTGATATTCGTGTCGATGTTTATCGCTCTACCGGACATGGTGGTCAAAGTGTGAATACTACCGACTCGGCTGTGCGCATTACCCATTTGCCAACCGGCCTGGTTGTAACCTGCCAGGACGAAAAATCGCAACTAAAAAATAAACTCAAGGCCCTCTCAGTCCTTAAATCTCGCTTATGGGACCTCGAAGAAGCCCGCAGGCAAGAAGAACTGAGTAAATCGCGACGATCACAGGTTCAGACTGGTGACCGAAGTGAAAAAATTCGTACCTATAATTTTCCTCAAGATCGAGTGACCGATCATCGCATCGGCTTAACACGACACAATCTACCCGGCGTGCTTAATGGTGAGCTCGACGAATTTATCGACAACTTGATCACAGTCGATCAAGCTGACAAGTTACAACACTTGTTTGAATCAGAAGTTGCGGTATAAGAGTGTGTAGTCTGAAGCAGACCTGTCTGGACACTCTTCTCTGTTATTTGACTGTGACCAGGATTGACTAATTGGGAACGCACACAAGTGTATCCCTAACCACAAGGGAGGTAATTACATGACACAATTAGTAATGGGCACGAGTGAAATATATGAGACCACTCTTCCAGAACTTAATCCTACATACAGGTTATTGCTTGGCCCTGGTCCATGCAATGTTGATCCACGCATTCTGCGTGTAACCTTGGCACCTCAACTTGGTCACATCGATCCTGAATTTTTCGGAATTCTTGAAGAAACTGCTCAATTGCTACGCAGGGTCTTTCAAACCAAAAACGAGATGACTTTATGCGTCTCCGGTTCTGGCTTCTCCGGTGCTGAAGCCGTATTGTGCAATCTACTCGAAGAGGGTGATACCCTCATTGCTGGCAGTCTTGGATTCTTCAGTGGCCAGATTGTTGAAATCTCCGAACGTTGTGGGGCCAAAGTCGTCAACCTTGAGACACAACTAGGCAAACCTCTTGACCCAGAAATACTTGAACAAGCTTTTAGAGATCATCCTGAAACCAAGATATTTGCTACAGCCATCGCTGAAACTTCTACAGGCCTCTGGCAACCACTAGAAGAGTTGGAGCGTATCACACATGCTCATGGTGCACTCTTTGTCGTAGATGCTGTTTGTGGACTTGCAGGTATTCCTATTAATACCGACGAAATGCAAATTGATGCGTGCTATGCCGGTAGCCAGAAGAGTCTGGGAGCTTTGCCAGGGTTAGCGCCAGTAACACTGAACGATCGAGCAGTACAGGTAATTCAGAATCGCAAAAAACCTGTACAGAGCTATTATCTCGACCTGCAAAAGCTACACCGCTACTGGAATGGCGATCATGCCTACCATCATACAGCTTGCAGTAATCTCGTTTACGGTATGCGTGAAGCACTACGTCTGATCCTGGAAGAAGGGCTGGAGACTCGCTGGGCGCGCCATCAACTTCACGGCGAGGCGCTTAGAGCGGGTGTCAGAGGCTTAGGTCTTGAAATACTTACCCAACCTGGCTATGAACTTCCGGTGTTAACTGCTGTCAGCTTACATCATGGTATCGACGAGTTAGCAATTCGTAAAGCATTACTTGATGAATACAGTATCGAAGTTGGCGGTGGATTTGGAGCACTAAAAGGCCGTTTGATCCGCATCGGCTTGATGGGTTACAATTCAAGTCGTAAAAACGTAGACACAGTACTCGCAGCTTTGGAACATGTACTACCCCTAAGTGGTTTTCAACCCAACGTTGGTGCCGCTCTTGCGGCCTCCGACGCCATTTACAAATCCAGAAGTTAAAAAGCTGGTTTTTTAGTTGTTGTTAAGAGATTATAAAATGTGGGCTTGCAATGATCTTTAAGGTTGATGCAACAATCAGTAGTTCGAGGCTCAAGTTTCATGCATATGAGCGAGTATGAAATTGTACGATCATCGTATCAATGGTTAAGCTTAGAAAATACCGCTCAAAATGAGCGGTATTTGATTCATGTTTTCAAGCTATGGTATAACAAATTATATATATGAATAAAAAGCAGTAAGAAGAAACAAGAACTTGAACTAGTAGACGTGGGAAATGCCCTCTACAGTTCGCAAAAGATAAGGAAAATCTAATAATGCCTCTGCAGCAACCTCAAGCAATTCGCACGGTATTTTTTGACGCGGGTTTTACTCTGCTGCACCCAAATCCTTCATCACCAGAGATTTGCCAAAAAATCTGCCAGCAACTCGGCCTGCATATCCACATCGATGAATTTAACCAGCGCATGGCACAAGCCGACGAATATTACTTCCGCCAAACACGCCTCAAGCGCCATACTTGGGCCAGTGAGCAAACAATTAATGAATTTTGGATTGAGTATTATATGGATTTGCTACGCCCTCTCATTGAGGAACACAATGAGCCTCTTCTTTATGAGCTCGCACGACGGATAACGAGAGAGTTTGACGAACATACAAGTTGGCAAGTTTACCCCGACGTTTTTCCTGTGCTGCAAACGTTGAAAGCTCATAATTATTCCCTCGGTGTAATCTCTGATTGGGGTATAGCTCTTGGCCCAATTTTACGACGCCTGCATCTCACAAGTTATTTTGATTGCTTGTTGGTTTCAGCAGTAACCCGGCACGCGAAACCCTCGCCAGCACTCTATGATCTCGCCTTGCAGCGAGCAAATAGCATCCCCGATTATACTATCCATATCGGGGATTCATACATTCATGACGTATTGGGTGCGCGTGCAGTCGGAATAACCCCAGTATTACTGGACAGGCATAAACGTTTAGAAGAGAGCAACGTCGATTGTTTGCTGGTGCATTCACTTTATGATCTGCTTGAATTGTTAGAGGTCCCTGAAATAGAAGAATAGATATGGGTACTGGTTGATTTATACCATCTCCCTAACCACCTCAACACCATTCAGTCGCATATGATACAGGAAAATCAGGTGCATGAAATCCCCATCATGAGGTAACGTACCGATAGTGCTTGCTGTCTCAACTGACATATGATAGGTCTGTACAGCATTCTCAGGCACAATCACACGCAACTTCCAATCGTGCGCGTTAGCGTAGAGTTTCAGATCCAGGGCCAGCAGGTATACACAAAGATCGGTGCAATCGCCCACAACAACCACTGTACTCAGGTCGCGGTGAGCATTCAACCACTCACTCAGATCGGTTCCAAAAAAGGAACTGAGCGAGTTCTTCGGCATAACCTTAAAGAGATTAGCAAACGGCAGGTTCCTCAATTCAGGAACAGTATCTGCCTCGTTTGTGCCAACCTGGCAGTGCGGTGGATATGCAGCAAACTCCAGAGCATCAGGCGCGTGACAATCCTGCGGTAGCACAAAGTTGCGCACGCCAATGGCATATGCGCCCTCAAAGGCTGCAACCACCGCAGGAATTATACCTTCCACACGCGGACTGGCCAGAGCTCCTTCATGGCAAAAGCCATGGGTCATATCTAAGCTGAACAATGCAACCCGCCCCTGCTGTGCCTCCATATGTAGATCACTCCACGCGAGAGTGAGCAAGTCACGCTCCCAGGTAACAAGAGCAGAGAGAAAATCATGTGATTGCTCTATAAAATTTGATGAGATTGTTGAAGTAGCCATGTTTCACCCCTATGCCCAGTTCAATCTAAACACTTCGCTATAGTTTGCGTTCCGCGGCAGGATTAAAACGATACAATCGTGCAGGACGATGTGTACCCTCCATTTTCTTTGCGCCAGTATCTTCAAGAATGCCTGTTGACAAAATCTTTTTGCGAAAGTTCCGTTTGTCTAATCTTCTATGCAAAATAATTTCATAAACACGCTGTAATTCGTGTAATGTAAACTGCTCAGGTAAGAGACTAAAAGCAATTGTTGTATAATCCAGTTTACCACGCAAGCGATTCAGGGCATATTCCAGTATCTTTGCATGATCAAAAGCTAGCGGGGGTAGATTATAAACCGAAAACCATCCTACATCCACAGCATCAGCAGCTGCTCTCACTTGCAATCGTTCTGAGTCAAGCAGAGCAAAATACACTACTGTAATTACGCGGGTCCTCGGATCACGAACCGGATCACCAAAAGTGTAAAGCTGCTCCAGATATACATCTAGCACCCCAGTTTCTTCCTGAAGTTCCCGCTGGGCTGCCTTCTCCAATGATTCATCCATATTCACAAAGCCGCCAGGAATAGCCCACATATCCTCATATGGCCAGGAACGACGCTTGACAAGTAGAACTTGCAGGTCTCGTTGTCGCAGGCTCATCATAACAACATCTACTGTTACCGATGGTCGGTCAAATTTGGAAGCATCATAATGATGTGCCTTTGCCTCAGCCGACCGTACTCTATCTTGCGTTTCGTTTACAGCCTCGTTCCGTAATTCCATCTCTTCCATTCTAAGCAACGTATCTCTTTCCAAATTTTTCTATTCTGCTTCTCTACGACTTGGAGCTTACAGCAAAACCTTCAACTTTGCACATTATACTCTGATGAACAAACTTCCAGTAGCAGAAAGCAGAAAATCTGTAAATCGGTTTGTATTGTTGTTGTTCCAGTCTCATACGTATGCTATACTTCTGAAGCATAGCAAACATCTGTTCAATTTAGGGGAGAGAACACCCGTATGGGAGACGCAGAACCACGGCGTATTGACCACTATACTATCATCAGGTTGCTCGATGAAAGTCCCATAAGTCATACCTACCTGGGGAAAGATGAACAACGTAAAAAAAGATACGTTATTTTTAAGATCTTCAATATCCCACTTTCCACAGCAGAAGCTAGAGAGACCTTTCTTGCACATGCCAAACAACTAAAAAAACTTAGGCGTAGCAACATAACCGAAATGCATAATTTCGGCATCATTACAGAGCCTGATAATCTTCAAGGCCTTGGATATCATGTGATTGAGTACATAGAAGATATAGCTAATGTCAAACAGTTTACTACCGGCAAATTATTTGCACCTGATCAAATAAAGCCTTATCTTTCGACCATCGCTGATACGTTACAATATGCCCACGTCTCACATGTGGTGCATGGCAACCTCCATCCCGGCAATATTCTTTTTAGTGAGGAATTGCGAATTACGGATTTCTCACCGATATCACAGGAATTTCTTCAACCATTTAACCATCTAGACACCCGCGCACTACTTTATAAAGCTCCTGAACATTTACGCGGTACGTTAACTTCTGCAAGCGATCAGTACTCCCTGGCCGTGATCGTCTACGAATGGCTATGTGGACAACGCCCTTATGCAGCCACCAACCATGATGAACTATTGTACAAACAAGAACACGAGCCGATCCCCTCCCCACGTAGCTTCAATAGCAAAATTTCTTCAAATGTCGAGGCAGTAATGCTCAAAGCGCTTTCACCAGAACCTGCAGATCGCTTTGAGCATTTACTAAAGTTCTCCGATGCCTATTTACGTGCCTTGATGGGTTTCCCTCTGACAAAGAACATTGATAGGAAGCAAGTAGTATTGCCTGTTAATCCACCTGCAATAAATACAACCCGTATATCTAATAGGATAAATGAAAATGAAATCACTCATGATAAGAAGCGGGACGAGGGTGATACAGCTAAAATCCCCGTATTTGGAACAGGAACTCTACTTAATAAAAAATATCGTATTGATATACAAATAGGCAAAGGTGGCTATGGGGCTGTCTACAAGGCCATAGATATTACACTCGATCGAGAAGTCGCTATCAAGCAAATGCTTCAAGATGATCTGAGTCCACAGCAGATTATCGAAGCAACTAAAGCATTCAAAAATGAGGCTCTAAGGTTGGCCAAACTTAAACATTCTAGCATCCCCCACATCTATGAGCATTTCACTGATTCCAAAGGTGCATACATTGTAATGGATTACATTAATGGAGAAACATTAGAAAGTTATTTACATAGCAAGATAGAAAAACACCTTAACATTTCAGAGGTCCTCTTAATTGGCATGCAACTTTGTGCTGTGCTTGGTTATTTGCACACTCACGAGCTTATATTCCGAGATCTCAAACCCTCTAATATCATGCGAACTCTTGATGAACGTATTTATTTAATTGACTTCGGTATTGCTCGCCACTTTAAACCGGGTAAAGTCCGGGATACATTACCTCTGGGTACTCTAGGTTATGCTGCGCCAGAACAGTTTGGAGAAGCACAAACCACTCCCAAATCCGATATCTATAGTTTAGGTGCCACACTCCACCGACTACTTTCAGGAAACGATCCTATTGTGCTTACACCTCTTCAATTGGGCAATCATCCAGCTCTGGTTAGACTTGAAACGCTTATAACGCAAATGCTGAATAGAGATGCAGATTTAAGGCCAGAAAGTATGGCAACTATTCGCGAGGAATTGGAGTCTATAGCCAATCAATGGTCTATGCATCCAAATTCATCCCCAAATAGAAACTTTGATGTGAAACAATCACCACTAAACCCTGGACAACTCATCATAAGACCGGATGGAGATGCTGTTAATAACGCTATCACGGAGGAGATAAAAGTACATGTATCAAGAAAAGATGGGATTACCTCACGCACGAATAAAGCTGTAAAACCCAAAGTATCCAAACGCGAGGATCACTCTCGCCTGGACCAAGTCGTTGCTACCGACCTCAGTCACGGCGGCATCCTCTCAGAACGCCTAGGCGGTTACGAAGAACGCCAAGCGCAAATCGAAATGGCAGCCATAGTTGCCAGAGCGCTTACTGAAGAGCGACATGCCATTGTCGAGGCTGCAACGGGCACGGGTAAAGCTCTTGATGTGGATACGCCAATTCCAACGCCAACTGGGTGGAAGCGGATGGGTGATCTGGTTAGTGGCGATTTTGTATTTGATGAGCAAGGTCACCCAACTCGCGTCACAGCGGCATTCGATGTGATGCACGACCGCACATGCTATGAGGTTGTGTTTTCGGATGGCTCGTCGATCGTCGCAGATGCCGAGCATGAGTGGGCGACCCACACAAGTGTCGACCGGAGTTGGTCCAGTCGACTACGGACTAGTACCTACGCGGCCAAGAACTTCGTAACTTCGGCCCACATTGCAATGCTCGAACAGCTAATCGCTCTTTCCCAAAACGACAATCCCCTCTCGGTAGGTGAGGCCACAAGGCTTATTGGAGGTCACTACTGGAGCGTGAATCAGGCTGCAGGAAAGATAGTGCCAATCAAGTCAACGGAGCGACCCGCACGCTACCCACGCTGGATGCTCCTCACTGCTGTTCGGGACCGCCTTGCGAGAGATCTGAGCGAACAGCGCAGGGATGGTCGAGCGTATACCCTTGTCACCACTGAGAGGATGGCCGCTACACTTAAGGTGGGTTCAGCCGCACGTACAAATCACGCCATCTTAGTCGCCAGACCGCTCATACTACCCGAGGCGAACCTTCCTATCGCTCCATATTTCCTCGGCGTTTGGCTCGGTGACGGCAGTAGCTACAGTAACGAGATTACGACCGCCGATCCCGACCTCATCACCGAGATAGAAAAGGATGGTTACACCGCGAGAAAATTGAAGAGCCAACCATACGTCTATGCGGTCGATGACGAGAGCGGAAAGGGTGCGAATCGATGGCGGCCTGGCATGACCGGCCGTCTGCGTACGCTCGGACTCCTGCGTAACAAGCACATACCTGCAACCTATTTGCGTGCATCCGAACAACAGCGCCGCGCCCTTCTCGCTGGACTCCTCGATACGGATGGCACAGTCAACCGCAAGGGTGCCGTTGAGTTCACAACGACGATCCCCCGACTCGCGCAGGAGGTGTGTGAACTTGCGAGTTCACTCGGATTCCGTCCATCGCTGCGTAGTGGGCGTTCCAAGTACAATGGGAAGGATTGCGGCCCCAAATGGACGCTCTCGTTCACAACGGACGAACAGGTCTTTCGACTTGGACGCAAGGTCACTGCCCACAGGGAGCGGCTACGCTACTACAACCCTGAGCGTAATCGATTCCGCTATGTTGTCGAAGTCCGTGAAGTGCCCTCACGTTCGGTAAGGTGTATTCAGGTCGAGTCTCCAAGTCACCTGTATCTCGCTGGCAAGTCTCTGATTCCAACCCACAACAGTCTAGCCTATCTCCTACCTATTGTACGCTCTGGTAAAGTAGCGATCATCAGCACAGCTAACAAAGCTTTACAGGAGCAACTCTTTTATAAAGATATTCCTTTTGTGCAGGAAAATATTCAAGAGTTTGAAGCGGCGCTCGTCAAAGGTATGAGCAACTACATTTGTCTTGATCGCCTTGAGAAAGAACGTGTCGAGACCCAACCTTTTCTCAAAAATCCTGACTTCACCCGTCTCATGAACATCGTGAAAGAATTTGAACTGAGTATCACAGGCGACTTTGAAACACTAGGATTTACTCTCCCGAATGATATACGTACCAGAGTTAATGCAGATAGCGATCAATGCGCCTGGAGGGAATGTCCTTTTTTCTCAAAGTGTTACGTTCGCCAGATGAGAGACACGGCTGCGCTTTCACAGGTAATCGTTGTGAACCACACACTACTTTTGCTTGATGCAGCATTAGAGGGATATCTGCTGCCCAAACATGATGTCATTGTGGTAGATGAAGCACATCACCTTGAAGAAGAGGCCACACGCGCATTTACTGTAACTGTTAGTGAAGCAAAAATATCTGCATTATTAGCACAACAAAGACTCAAACAGCATAGCAGGGCCGATCTTCAAGAAGAAGCAAAACAAACTATGAAGTTTGTGTGGGATAGGCTCGATCATATTACACAAGCTGCATTTTATAAAAGTAGAGTTATTTTGCAAGAACCACTGCAAGAAGGGTTACACCTTGCTACCATTATTGCCAAAATTGCGGAATCGTTGCGCGAACAACGTCCAGAATATATGGAGGAACCAGAAAATTCTCTTTATGATAAGTTGCTTACCCGCACAGATAACTTGTCAGAGGCAATTCGCCTGGTTTTTTCAGTTGATCAGCGTGACACTTACGTTTATTACGTTGAACGGGAAACGAAACCGGGACGTAGAGGCTCCAATTTAGTGGTGAATGCCACTCCATTAGATGTAAATTCCATGCTCAGAGAGCTTTTGTTTAATGAGTCGAAAGTTATTTGCACATCTGCTACGCTAGCAACAGTTGGTCCCAACACTGTTGACCAGGATGATCGAAGGCCGAACTTTGCATACTTTCGCAGCCGTGTTGGTCTTGACCATACGGAGTACCCTGATGTGCTGGAACACATTTTGCCTTATACTTTTGATTACGAAAACAATGCATTGCTCTATTTACCACGACATTTACCTGAACCTGTTTATGGTCCAGATTCACAATATTACACGACTAAGATTGCCGAAGAAATGATGCACCTTGTCGAGGCTTCACAGGGTCGAGCATTTCTGCTCTTTTCCAGCAAACGTATGCTCGATGCTGTTTACAATATATTTTTAGATAGTTTGCCCACATATCTGGATTTTCGCTTGTTACGACAGGGAGAAATGAATCGTATAGAATTAGTGCGCGAGTTTCGAGCAAGTGAGAGTGCTATTCTCTTTGGCCTGAAAAGCTTTTGGGAAGGAGTCGATATCGCAGGAGAAACTCTATCACTGGTTGTTATCGATAAGATGCCTTTCGACCCACCTGTTGATCCTGTGCATGAGGCACAAGTTGCTAGAATGAAAGCCAACAAAGAAAACTGGTTCGGGAATTATGTTCTTCCACAGGCTGTATTAAGGCTGAAGCAAGGTCTAGGTCGTTTACTCCGCACTCATGAAGATCGTGGCGTAATGGCTATTCTGGATACACGTCTGCATACTAAAAGATATGGCAATTTAGTTATTAATGCCCTGCCGCCTGCTCGTAGAACAGAACAATTGACGCATGTTAAACATTTCTTTGAAAATTACGACGATACTCCTTTCTGAATTTATTTCATTACTTCCTCTAACTCATGCCTAGTACGCATCACGATACAAAGTGCCTCTCTTCTATTTTAGCGATAAGGATTTCTGTTTTACCGTGAACAAAAAACAATTGACGCATTTCTCAAACCTGTTATACTAGAAGGTGCATTCCGACAAATAGTAGATAATGTACATTTCTTCAGTGAGGTCAATCTATTATGATTGCCCTAGAGACAGGGGATTGAGCGCATGAGCAAAATAAAAATGCGATGCACAACTTGCGGCAAGTGGTTTCAGTCGGCAAATGCTAAGGAAGTGACTTGCCCCGATTGCATGCAAAAAGCCAGAAAAGAGAAGTTGGCAGCCAGGGCTATACAACAAACTTCTACGCCTAAAACAGGACAGGAAGGGATGAGTTCATCAAAACCATTACCCCCACCACCACCTAAACCAAAAGAAGCATCCAGTGGGACAAGTCATTGGATTGATACAGTCGAAGATGTAAAAGTAAGTCAACCAGAACAACCTAAACCCAAGATACCTTCTTCCCCTGTTCCAAGAGATACGAAAAGCGGAACGACAGCAGAAAGGCCTGGTAGCCAGGGCGCTGGTGCATACCGCGAAGGATCATTTAGAGGTTCAGGGGCGTACCCTTCAGATGGACCCGTTATCTCTGGAGGTCCTGGTCAACGTCCACGACAGCCTATGACAGGAAGTTTTGGCCGCAGCCCACAAACAGGATATAGTAGTGATCGTCGTTCCGAAGGGAAAAAAGGAGGCAAACCTCCAAAGGCCAAGGTGCCTAAACCTCCAACTCCTACAAAACCAAAACGCGAGAAGATTCCACCTCCTGCGCCATTTGTACCAACACCTGAACAGATTGCACAGGTAGAGGCACGTTATCAAGAACTTGCAGTACCAACCGAATTTGACGGGATTCGCACCCAAATTGCGCAAGAGTTAGGAATTCCCAAGAAAGCTGTTAAGAAAATTGTGAAAGACTTCAGAGAGAGTCAGAGCATTCCAAGCTGGTGGGAACTTCAAACTTACAAGGGTAGCAGCGAAGAGTTAGAGAAGATTAGAGCAGCATATGAACCAAACCTGCCTCTGCCTCCAATAGGAATACATAAAACCATTGCCGAGGCGCTGACACTTAACCCCGGCGATGTCTATCAAGCCATCAAAGCTATTCGCCTTGAAATGAATTTACCTCAGTATAACGACCCCTCTTTGCATGGACTGGAACCAATTACAGGCGACAAGAAACAAACTGCAACTTTAGAAGAAGAGTCTAAAGAACCACAACAAGAGAATTTTGAGGCTGCTTCATCAGACTCAGAGACTCAAAATTCTCTTGTCGAAGTCGAAGTAGCCAGAGCAGAGACACCTGTTGAACCTGTCGAAGTTGTTACTTCCCTTACAAGCGATAACAGAAACACACAAGAATAAGAACGTTAGAGGAATGTGTATGGAGAACTGCTTGTTCTGCAAGATTGCAACTGGTGCGATACCCAGCAACATTGTCTATCAAGATGAGAACGTAGTGGCGTTTGTGGACATCAACCCACAGGCGCCAAAGCACATTTTGCTCATCCCCCGCCAGCACATAGCTTCTATTGCTGACCTTACACTTGACAATGGACCTATTCTTGCTCAGCTTTTCACAACAGCTCAGAAACTTGCACACGAGATGAGTATTGATGAAAGTGGTTATCGATTCGTGTCCAATGTCGGCCCTGACGCCGGGCAAAGCGTCTTTCATTTTCACTTTCACCTGCTGGGGGGCCGTAAATTTGGCTGGCCGCCAGGATAGAATTTAGTATGAAAATTGGCGTTAATACATATTTCTTCAAATTTCCAGCAAGTGGCAGCGGTCAATATCTTTTGCACTTACTTCAAGCATTGGCAGAGGTGGATCAGGAAAATGAGTATATTTTATTAGGCTCACAACCCATCTCTGAAAATATTGGAACCCCTCTTACGTTTCCGCATATAGTGTCGCCTGTACCTGGATTAGCAAGACGCAACGCTAGTATCGAAAATTTGATGTGGGAACAAATCACCTCACCTTCTGCTGCTCGTAAAGCTAAGGTCGATCTCCTTCATGTTCCTTATTTTGCTCCTCCCTTATTCCCTCGAACTCCGAGCGTTATCACAATTCATGATATTATTCCACTGCGTATGCCTCAGTATCGAACTGATCCCAAAATGAAAGCTTATTTGCAATTGATTACGCGTGCTGCCCATAAAGCCACCATGGTTATTACAGTCTCACAACATGCTAAACAAGATTTGCTTGATGCATTAAATTTACCTGCCGAACGCATTCGTGTGATCTACGAGGCAGCGGGAGACGAATACCGTCCGATTTCCGATCTTTCAGCCCTGACAAAAGTACGAGACCGCTACAGGTTGCATGGACGTTATATCCTCTATCTCGGTGGGCTTGACCAGCGCAAAAATGTACCGCAACTAGTGCGAGCTTTCGCTCAGGTCTACCATCAATTGGGAGACCCCGATCTTCAATTGCTGATTGCAGGTAATCCTGATAAGCAGAACGGATCACTCTTTCCCGATCCTCGCCCTGTTGCGGCTGATCTGGGGATAACTGACAGGATCATCTATCGCTTTATAGAAGAGGAAGATAAACCAGCAATTTATAGTGCAGCAAGTGTTTTCGTCTTCCCATCACTCTATGAGGGCTTCGGTCTGACACCATTAGAGGCTATGAGTTGTGGCACACCTGTTATCTGTTCAAACCGCACCTCGTTGCCAGAAGTAGTAGGAGATGCTGCTATTAGCTTTGATCCCGATAATTTACGTGAGATGGTGCAAGTCATGCACAATGTTCTAACGAATAACGAACTTCGTGCAGACTTACAAACTCGTTCACTCAAACGTGCTGCTCAATTTAACTGGCGCAAGACTGCGACTGAAACCATCGATGTCTATCAAGAAGCTTTTTTACGGAGCAAGAAAAAATAATATGCGTGTATTAATGATTTCTAAGACTTTTGTTGCGAGTACCTCGCAACGTAAATTAGAAGAACTGGCTAAATTCCATGATATCGAACTAACGCTAGTGACTCCCGCATATTGGCAAAGCGATGATGGCAGTAAACAAGTCCTTGAGCCGCTTTATGCGAACGGCTATCGCATAATTGTTACGCCTATGGTTTTCAATGGGCATTTCCATTTCTACTACTACCCTCAACTCAAAAAAATCATGCGCGAAGTACAACCCGATATTTTACATATTGATGAGGAGCCTTATAATTTCGCAACGTTCCAGGCCATGCGCATTGCTAAAAACAAACAAATACCTGCTCTATTCGTCGCCTGGCAAAATATCTATCGTGATTATCCACCCCCTTTTCGCCAGATAGAACGTTATAATTATCGACATTCAAAGCTTGCTCTCGCCGGGAATATTGATGTGGCTGAAGTGTTAAAACGGAAAGGTTTCAATGGCCCAATTCGCATTCTACCTTTGAGTGTTGACCCCAACATCTATAAGCGCACCAAACCTCGTTCGATTCGATTGTCCAATGAACCTTTTACAATTGGATACATAGGTCGCCTTGTTGAACAAAAGGGATTGACTTTGCTCGTAGAGGCACTACCAGACTTACCAGATTTTTGCCGCGTCGTTTTTATTGGCCACGGTCCTATAAAAGGTGAGTTAGAAGAAATGGCAAGAAGGCTGAATGTCCTCAATCGTGTCGTCTTTAAAGAAGCCATCTCTCCGCAGGATGTCCCACTCGAAATGCAGAAGATGGACGTTTTTGTGCTGCCTTCTTTGACCCGGTCGAATTGGATGGAACAATTTGGTCGGGTACTCATCGAAGCTATGGCTTGCGAGACGCCAGTGATCGGCTCCAGCTCAGGCGAAATCCCACGAGTAATTGGCAACGCCGGGCTGATTTTCCCTGAAGGCAACGCCACGGAATTGAGCCGGTACATCAACAAATTATTATTTGATGCTGAACTTTATGCACAGTTAACTCTCAGAGGCAGACAGCGTGTTTTAGAAAATTATACTCAGGAAAGAATCGCCCAACAGATCTACGAAGCATATCTAGAGATGATAGGTCACTTCTCATAATCAGCTTTTGTTTCCAACCAGCCAGGCAAACTAGCAATTGAGGGAAGAATAATGTCGGGATGTATGCGTGCCAACAGTGGCGATTGAGCATTATGCTTACCTGTGCAGACCAGCGCTCCTTGCAAACCTGCCCTTTGGGCCCCGCCTATATCATTCTCTAAATCGTCTCCAACCATAACAGCTTCATGTGGCTGAACACCGATTGTTAACAAAGCCTGCTCGAAAAAAGCGAGATTCGGTTTACCCAGGACCGTCGCTTGTTGACCTGTTGCGAGTTCTAGAGCATGCACAAAAGGGCCGCTATCTAGTTGCAATCCTTCACTCGTACGCCAATAAAGATTTGTATGTGTTGCGAGCAATATTGCTCCATCCATCAGCATACGAAAGGCATGATTCATGTTCTCGTAAGTAAGCAGTTCTTCAGCCCCGCCAATCACAACAATATCAGCATGCGATTCAACCAGATGAATACCTGTAAAATCTCTGGCAGTATCACCCTTGGTCAATAACCAACAACGTTTGCCAGGGTAATGCTGGAGAATATAGTTAGCAGTCGCAACTGGCGCAGTTACTACATGCTCTTCGTCCAAAGACAAACCAATTTCCTTTAGTTTGTTTACGAGCGTCGCACGAGAACTGGTCGTAGTATTCGTTACATAGCAGACCTGGTAACCCTGTTTCTCCAACCAAATTAATGTTTCACTTGCGCCAACAACTGGCTGCATGCTGACATGCAACACGCCATCTATATCGAGCAATGCACCACGAAAAGAAGCCATCTAAAATGCTCCTCCTTAAAGTGTCTGTAGATGATAAAATTGAGCTGGAAGTAATGTCAGTATATCATGCAAAATCATTCGCCTCTAGGAGAGTCTACCCATTCAATGACCCAATGACTGGTACACACGTTTCTTTAAGATAGGGCCAGGGATTGATGTAAAGGTACCTAATCCATCTCTACATCAAGATAGTGCTGCACTTCACTACAAATCCATGTAAGTAGTGCAGTGACTGGATATAAATGAATAACCCTGACTAAAGATCAATAGCAATGACATTCAACACTAGATGATGTATAATAGCCGCGAGGAGTAGCCTTTCAGGAGGAATCAATTGCATGAATGGTGACATGATAGGCCATGTCATCAAAGGGCGTTACAAACTCATTGATGAGCTGGGACGGGGCAGTTTCGCAACTGTCTATATCGCGCGCGATACCAAGAACAATCGCATCTACGCCGTGAAGATTATGCATGTTGAATTCTCGGACGATGGCGAGTTATTAGCACGTTTTCAACGGGAGGCAGATATACTCTCACATTTAAGCGATCCTCATATTGTGCGAATTTTTGATTATGGAGATGAGAGTGACATTCATTACATCCTGATGGATTATATTGATGGTCAGAACCTAAAGTACCATACTTTGACTCATGGACCTATGGATGCTTTTCGCGCGCTTGATTACGCCAAACAAATTGCCATGGGGTTAGACACTGCATATAAGCATGGCGTTGTTCATCGCGACATCAAGCCGCAAAATATCGTCATTAATAGCCAGGACGTAGTGAAGATCACTGATTTTGGTTTAGCGCGGAGCAGGGAAACTGTGACACTCACTCAATCAAATGTTTTTATGGGCACAGCCTACTACATCCCACCCGAACAGGCTGAAAGCGGGCGTTCCGCTGATACCCGCTCCGACCTCTACTCAGTCGCCGCTGTATTATTTGAGATGCTCACAGGTCGCCCCCCTTTTGAAGGAGAAACTGCGGTCGACATTGTGATAAAGCATATGAACGAAAAGGTTCCCTCGGTCTGCCAGCTTCGAGGTGATTTGCCACCTGAATTGGATCAGTTCATGCAAAAGGCAATGTCAAAATCTCCAGATGAGCGTTACCTCACACCAAAAGAGTTCATTGCAGCAATTGAGCAAATACAGAAACGAATTCAGACTAATCAGCCTAAAGGCCGTGCATCTGTCCAATACGATCCGACAGCAGAAAACGGATATGAACTTCGACAAGGACAAAAAGTACTAGAAGGTCAAGTAGTTGCAGCACAGTCTAAACCCGAATCCCAAGGTCAACGAGCAAAAACTGATGCAGAGATTTTAAAAGCACCGTCAATACCGCAAAAAAAGGCACGTATTTACGTTCTTGCGAGTAATCAGTATATTGATTTGGCAGGTGAACTGATGGTTGTCGGGCGCCAGGATCCCGTTTTGGGGATCTTTCCCGAGATTAATCTACCTGATAAGACGGTCGGGCGACGCCATGCATACGTGCGAAACCAACAAGGTCAATTTACAGTCGAAGACCTCAATGCCCTGAATAAAACTCGATTAAATGGAGTAATCTTAACGCCGCATGAAGAGCGTACACTCAAAGACGGCGATATTCTACGTTTTGGCAGTGTTGAGGTACGTTTTGAATTGCGATAAATGCAATTGTAGGGTTGCGACCTTTCGCGCCCAAAGGACGAACGGGTGCAACTACTACCAGCATTTGCGCCCCTACAATGGAGAGAGGTGAACGACATGAGTGAAATTCTCAGATTTGCAGGTAATGTTATTGTCGCATACCAGGCACAACCGTTAAACAAAAGTTCATATTCGATAGTGGTTGCTTCACTGCTATCAAATCCTGCTGTCATAGCGGTTGCTGCCCTGGTAGTAGCAGCCATAATTCTGGTCGCAGCGCTACTACTCTTTCGCAGTAGTGGAAAGAAGAAAAAAGCTAATGCTGCTGCATCTTCAGATTGGCAACGTCAGGGACAACAGGTTCCACCACCGGGATGGAACCAACAGGGGAGTATGCCAGGTGCAAATTCTTGGAGCCAACCCCAACCTGGTCAACAACCCAATGCATGGAATGCCCAGCAACAACCAGCAGGATGGGATCAGCAAATGCCTGCTCAACAACAACAACCCGCAGGGTGGGCCACACAAAACCCGGCTTCGCAACAACAGACACCAGGTTGGGGACAAATGCCTGCTCAACAACAACAACCCGCGGGGTGGGGCGCGCAAAACCCAGCTCCGCAGCAGCCTGCTGCCTGGAATTCCCAGACGCCTGCTTCTCAACAACCTTCCCCATGGGATACACAAAACCCGGCTCAGCAGCAATCCGCAGCTGGATGGAATGCACCAGGTCAGGCTCCTCAACAACCTGCTGGGTGGAATGCGTCGAGTGCAGCAAGTACCGGGGGACAACAGCCGTGGGACTCACCCTCTTCTTCGCCTGATGCATGGGCTCAGCCTCAGCAGAGTCCTTCGCCATGGGGTCAGCAAGGTAACCAACCTGCTTCACCTACAGCGTACGGAAGTGGTGGCGGTTCTGGTCAGTCGTGGGCACAACCAGCACAAGTAGCTGATCAATGGGGTCAACCTGCCCAACAAGCACAACAAGGAGCATGGACACCAGGCGTCCAACAAGTGCCCCCAAATACCCCCCCAGGTGGTAATATTCCCTGGCAACAACAGGGACCTGGGCAAGCACAACAAAGCCCTGGCGCCAGTCCATTTGAAAATCCTGACGGTGACAGGACGATGCTGCGCAGTACAGGAGATTCACAGGGAATTGGCATGGTACGCATTGAAGAAGGCAAAGAGCCTGGACGTATCTACGAAATACGTAAAGAATCACTCAGTATAGGACGAAGCAGGGAAAGTGATATCTTTCTCGAAGATCTGGCTGTTTCCAGGCTTCATGCATCAATTATCAGCCTTGGAAATAACAATTATGCCTTAAGAGATGAGGGAAGTGCGAATGGCACCAAAGTCAATGGTCAACAAGTGAACAAATATCAGCCTTATCCTTTGCAGGAAGGTGATAAAATTCAACTCGGTCAGACTGTTTTGGTCTTTGCCAGGCGTTAATTGCACTATTAGGGGGACACAAATCAGGTTATGCAACAAGATCCCCTGATTGGTACCTTCCTGGGTAATTATAAAATACTTGCCCCTCTTGGCCAGGGAGGTATGGCGCGTGTATATCGGGCAAATCAGGAGAATCTTGATCGTGAGGTTGCGGTCAAGGTTCTTCCACCCTGGTATGCAACCGACCGCAATTTTGTTGAACGCTTTAACCTTGAAGCGAGGCTAATCGCTCGACTC
>Ga0116218_1000368_pt1 | contig 31824 bp, 29 predicted proteins | sample Sb_taG_2_FD_88966 | JGI IMG/M metagenome (GOLD analysis project Ga0116218, IMG submission 88966) | Peat soil microbial communities from Weissenstadt, Germany - Sb_50d_5_LS metaG | ecosystem: Environmental > Terrestrial > Soil > Wetlands > Peat | place: Germany: Weissenstadt | collected 2010-09-21 | reverse complement strand
TACCGGAGGCGGCACTTGATGCGGTTACTGGCCTCTCGGGGTCGGGTCCGGCGTATGTCTTCCTTGTCGCCGAAGCGATGGTCGAGGCGGGCGTTCTGGTCGGCCTGCCGCGAGACATCGCCGAGACACTCACATTCCAGACCCTGCTTGGGTCCTCGCGTCTGCTGGTCGATGGCCGCATCGGTCCCGCCGCGCTGCGGGCGGCGGTCACCTCTCCCGGCGGGACCACCGCCGCCGGGTTGCGCGAGCTTGAACACCATGGCGTGCGGGCGGCGTTCCTCGACGCCGTGACCGCGGCCACTGCGCGCTCGCGCGAGCTCGGCGAATGATCATCTGCTCAGTCAAGTAGCGGGAGCACGCGCAGTGAGTGGCCTCCGGGTCGATCACATCATCTATGCGGTCGATGATCTCGAGGCGGCGGCTGAGCGGTTTCGGCACGAGTTCGGACTAGCGTCGGTTGTGGGCGGCCGTCATCCGGGCTGGGGCACGGCGAATCGGATCGTGCCGCTCGGGCGCGAGTACGTAGAGCTGGTGGCAGTAGTCGATCGCGAACAGGCGGCAGCATCTGAGTTCGGCCGAGCGGTGATGGCTGCGGTGACGAGCGGACAGCGACTGGCGGGCTGGGCGGTCGCGACCGATGATCTCGAAGGCATCGCGAGCCGCCTAAAACTCGAAGTGACGAGCGGATCACGCAACAGGCCGGACGGGTCCACCCTACGCTGGCAGCTCGCCGGTGTCGCGCCCGCCCTGTCCACAGGCGCCTTGCCGTTCTTCATCCAGTGGGCTGTTCCGCCCGAGCTTCATCCCGGAGCAGCTGTAGTCGAGCACGACGTGAGACCGCGCGGGATCGCGTGGATCGAGGTCGCCGCCGAGAACGAGGCGCTTCACGCGTGGCTGGGCAACTACGACCTTCCCTTGCGGATCACCGAAGCCCCGCCGACGCTAAACGCCGTCGCGATCAGCACCCCCGCCGGCGAGCTCGTACTGCGATGACCCCCGACCGCGCATCCAACGCACGGACATCCGTCGATGCGAAAGCGGGACCGGTGCCAGCGGCCGCTGCCTTCCGTCCTCCCCGCCAATCTCGAGAGGCCGGAGGCGGGCGCCGGAGCCGAGACGGGCTGGCTCAATCCGGCTATTCCGTTGTCGCCCATATGGAGGAGCGGGTGTCAAGGGGTAGGGGGTTGATGGCCATTGGTTGGTGGTGGTTGTGGCTGGATGTGGTCGCGGCTTGCGGGGCGGTCCGGGCGTCCGCGGGTTCGCGACGGTGGTCATGCTCATATTCGGGGGCTGTCCCAAGACCTTTGTTCGTCGCACGTCCACTGTCTAAAGTCGAGCGCGGCCGCCGTTGGGTGGGTGCTCAGGCGACTAATCGCGGAGTTGTTGTGCGCGAGCCGGGGGTGCCCGGGCCGCCTCGCCAGCCGCAACGGTGGCCCCGAGTCATGCGTGCACGTTCGTGAGGACGTGGGCGAAGCGTTGACAGGGGTGCGTGCAGGCCTGGCTATTGAGCCGCGAAATCAAAGGGTTCGGGGTGCCGACGTCGTTCCGGAAGGCGGAAGGCAACATCGCCGGTCGCGTTGGATGATCGCGAGTGGGCGGCGGACCCCGCGCGCGCGTTGCATCTCCGGACCCCGGTTCGGTGGGACTCGTCGACCGATGAAATCCAGGCTGAGAATGCGGTTCTGTGCGGATCCGGGTTGGCGCGGGGCGTAATCTTTAGGTGAAGAGAGGAGAGAGAGCGGATGGCGCGCTCAGAAGCCGGCACGGCGTTGATGTCTGCCGGTGGTGGTGATGGCGGATCACGAGCGGATGTAGAGCGGCTGGTTCTGCGCGACGGGTCGAGCGTCGTGATCCGGTTGCTGGCTAGGGACGATGAGGCTGGGATCGCCAGCTGGTTCACGAGCTGCTTCGCTGGGCTCGGCGCCGAGACGGTGTACGCGCGGTTGTTCGTGTTGCTCAGGTGGCTCGATCGTTTCACGGGCCCGGCGCTGGCGGGTGTGGATCGGTTCGCTCCCGATGCACTCGCTGCGTTCGCCCCTGATGGGGTGACGGTAGGGATCGCGCGCTGCCTTCCGGTCAGCAAGTCCGGGAGCGCTGAGGTCAGGGTTGCGGTGGCCGACGCTTGGCAGGGTCGGGGCATTGCGACCGCGCTAGTGGAACGGGTCGCGGCCAGAGCGCGGTCTGTCGACGTCAAGCAACTAACCGCGAGCTGTGCGGCTAGCAACGACAGGTTCATTCGCCTTCTGAGCCGGCTCGGACCGACGACGGTAGTGCCGTCGAGTGCAGGCCTAGTGAACGTGCGGATCGATCTTGCCAGCCCGCGGCGCTCCAAGCCGGTGAGCGCCGGACGGCGTGCTTGAGCGACGGAGCTGCGATGTCGGACGCTCGCCAGGCCTCGAACAGGGTGGGGCAGTGTTTCTGACTCTTGGCTTCTTCCAGCTTTGTGAGGTGTGTGCCCATGCCGCGGGCGGGTGGTGCGGTCGCCGGGTCGCTCGCGCGGTCGCGATGCCGGGGGCGATGCTCGGAGCGATCGACGTCGAGAGGGCGCGCCCTCGAGGGCGTCACGGGTTGACGGCACCTCGGACGCACGTCCTGATTCATAGGGCCGCGGCATCAAGGTCAACCCGAAACTGTCGATCAGAGCACGCGATGATCTCTTGACGGCCCGCCCGCGTGGAGATCGGGCCGGGGCCCGGCGCGATCACCAGGTCTTGACGCGCTCGGTTGGTCGCGGACGCTCGATCCGCAGCCGCGTGTCGAGCACCACGCAGCCGTTGGCCATGCCCCGGACGGGGTTCAGGTCGGCCTCGGCGATCTCCGGCGTTTCGCGAAGCAGCAGCGCGAAGCGGAGCACGAGCTCGCGCAGCGCGGTCCGGTCGAGGCGGGGCAGGCCGCGGGATCCGTCGAGTTGCGTGGTCGCCTGTTCGGAGGCGTTGATGAGTTCGTCCGCGTCGACGTCTGTGTTCGGCGGAAGGCGGAAGGCGGCGGTGCCGGGGAGTCCGCCGTGCCGGCCGCCGAGTCCGACCGCGATCACCCGTCCGAACTCCGGATCGTTAACCGTGCCCACGAGCAGGTCGGCTCCTGGTGGCATTAGCCGCTGCACGATCGCTCCTATCCATGGCCACCCGGTCTGCCGTACGCGTCGCTCGAGCTCTCGCCAGCCGGCTCTGACCGCTGCTTCGCCTTCGAGGCCGAGTAGGACCGCGTCGATGTCGCCTGCGTAAGCCGGCGGCCGACGCCTGGCCTTGAGCGCGATTGGCCCGCCGATCTGCTCGGCGATCGCGGCCGCGCGGTCAGCGTCCTCGCACCGGTGCGAGGGCACGTACGCCACGCCATGCGTTGCGAGCAGAGCCTCCGCGTCGTCGCTCGCGAGCCATGGTCCGTCGCTTTGCTGCCGCTCCAGACGGGAGCCGATCAGCTCGCGGGCGGCCGCTGGATCGAGATCCGCGTAGCGGGGAGGCTCTCCGAGGGGTCGTGAAAGCCAGGCGCGTCGTTCGGCCGCGCGCGCGAGAACGTCTGCGCAGGACTCGGGGAAGCGGAAGTTCGGCACGCGCAGGCTGCGATCGGTGGGCAGTTCACCCGCGGCGTTGACGACGCAGGCAACGACTGGCTTGCCCTGGCCGGCAGCGGTTCTGGAGATCGCTTCGAGAACCCCGTCCGGATCGCCACCCAGCGGATCTACATAGAACGCCATCAGCGCGTCGACGCCCGCGTCTCGGAGGGTCGCGCGGACGGCCCGCACGTAATCTCGGTGATCTGCGCGGATGTGCATAACGAGCGGGTTCTCGGCCCGCCCTCGGGCCTGCGCGACGACGAGGCCTCTGGTTGTGCAGGCATCGGCGGCCAGTGTCGCGACCCCGACGGAGTTGCTGACGATCCCGATCTGGCCTCCCAGCGGAAGCGGTTGGCGATCGTAGAACTCGGCGGCGTTGAACAGCTCCTCCCCGGTTCGGAACCGCTGCACGCCGCCGTGATATAGCAGGCCGTCCACGACCGCATCTCCGCGCAGCGCTGCGCTCGTGTGAGAGCGTGCCTCGCTCGGCGTCGGGTCGGGCCGTCGGTGTCCCTTGATGGCAAGGATCGGCTTGCGTTGCGCGACCCGCCGTGCAATCCGGGCAAACCGCTCCGGGTTGCCAACCGTCTCGACGTAGAGCATCAAGACAGCCGTGCGCGCGTCCTCCTCCCAGATCTCGAGCAGATCGTTCGTCGAGACGTCCGCACGCTGGCCGAGCGAGACGAAGCTCGAGACCCCGAGCCGTCGAGCCGCGGCATGTCCGAGCAGAGCGATCCCCAGAGCCCCCGACTCCGAGCAGATCGCCAGACGCCCGGCCGGCACGCGAAAACCGGCGAGGGTTGCATTCAAGCTCACTCGGGGGTCGGTGTTGAGCACCCCGAGGCAGTTCGGGCCGACTAAGCGCATCCCGGCGGCGCGGACAACCTCCAGCAGCGGCTCGTCCCACTCGCGAGCCTGATCGGCCTCGTCCGCCGTTTCGCACCGCAGTACGAGAAGCGCCTTCGCCCCTTTTTCCGCCGCCTCGCGAGCGACCTCCACGACCTCCGGAGGGGGGACAGCGGTCACGACGAGCTCCGGCGCGTCCTCCAGCTCGGCGATGCTCGGCGCGACGCGGATTGAGCGGATCACACCTCCCGCTCTGTTGATTGGCACCGCCACGCCTTGAAAATGGCCGTCGACCACGTTTGATAAGACAGCGGCGCCGGGATCGTCAGGGGCGTCCGATGCGCCCACGATCGCGATCGAGGTCGGGGCGAGAACCGATCGCAGCGACGCCACCACGCCTACGTGGTCGCGCTCGTCGATCCGCTCCCATACGCTCTCGGTCGGTGTGACGTCGAGCATCAACGTGACCTCGCCCCCGATGCCCTTGCGCCGAACCTTGAACCCGGCCTCCTTAAAGACGCCGAGCGCAGCGTGGTTGACGGCCAGCACCTCCGCGTCGAAGCGGCGGATTCCCCGCTCCGCAGCGATCGCCGCGAGCTGCTCCAGCAGCCGCGTCGCAGTCCAGCGCCGCCTGAAGTCGTCAGCCACCGCAAACGCGACCTCGGCGACGCCGGGCTCGAGCAGACGGTCGTAGCTCGCTGCCGCGACCACGCGCTCATCGTGCCGGCAGATCAGCGCCACCCGGTCGACTCCGCTGGCCTCGACCACATAGCGTGACGGCATGTCCGTGCGGACCGCCCCATGGAAGCGCATGTAGCGACTTTCCGGGGAAAGCCGGTCGTAGAAGGCCTTGACATCGTCATAGTCCTCGGGCCCCGGCGCGCGCAAGCGCAGCGTCGACCCATCGGCCAAGATCACATCACGCGTAAGAGGCCGCGCGATCAGGCTCGAAGACGGCCGCGGGAGCGGGCCGGTACTCACCGCCGTCGGCGCCTCATTCCATGGACTACGCGCAATTTGCCCGTCCGGTGTCCTCGTTAGCGATCATCAGCGCCTCGGCGACCGGGCATCGCGACGATCGCCGTCTCGACCACAACCGTGGATCACGGATGCGCGCCCGGTACGTTAGCGACCTCGCCGATCAGCCAGATGATCCAAAAGTAACCATCGCGTTACGCGCCGCGAGCATGTCGATCACCCGCCGGATCCAATCCACCGGCGACGCGTTCGGGCAGGCCGAGCTGCTCGGAAAGGTTTCTCCGCCTGTTTCGCGTCAGAACACGAAAGAGATCGTCCAATGTTGTGGCCGCCAACGCATGCGTGGCGGCGATTCCGAGCGTCCAACCGGAGTGGCGAAGTCCCTCCCGCCGGCTGGACGCTTTCGCGGCGTGGATAGCGGCGCGGTCCGCATGCTGGAGCTCTCCAGCGGAGTTCCGTCGTGCGGCACGAACACAGGGCAGTCTCATATGTGGTCCAGTGCCAGACTGCGCGAGGGTTCGGCGGTGCAGCCAGCGACCTGCAGGCCGTTGCGTCCCGCTCGTACGGACTCGCTATGCGGTGAACAGGTCCCCCAGACCTGCCACCAGGCGTACGAGACCCTCTTCGCTTGGGGAGTAGGCGCGCTGACGGGCGGCGCCCGGCGTCGCCAAGAGTGTCGCGGCCTGCTCGAAGTCGTCGAGACAGCCGAGCGCCGAGGCGTGCGGCTGAGCCGCGTCGAGCAGCTCGTCGAGGATTTCGGGGATCGGCCGGAGCGATTCCGTGGCCGGGTCGATCAGGCGGGCGTCGACACCGTCGCGAGCGGCAAGGAAGCGGTTCTCGGCGAGCATCTCCTCGAGCGAGGAGGCATGCTCTGACACGTACCCCTCCTCCAGCTCCAGCCGAGCGATGGATTGGACGAGCGCGACGAGCGTCGCCGTCTCTGCGACACGGGACTGCGCGTCCATGATGCGGACCTCGACGGTGCCGAAGCGGGGCTGGGGACGAACGTCCCACCACAGGAAGGTCGGCTCGGGGAGCGCCCCGACACGGAGCTGAAGATCGACGGCCTCGACCCACTCGGCGTAGGACCCGTAGCGTCGCGGCATGCCCGTCCGCGGGAAGGCCTGGAAGAGGATGGTCCGAGTGGAGGCGAATCCTGCGTCGCGACCCCTCCAGAAGGGCGAGTTGCCCGACAGAGCGAGCAGAAGGGGGAGGTGGACCCGCAGCCTGTTGTAGAGATCGATCGCGCGCTCTGGGTCTGGCACGCCGACGTGAACGTGCAGCGCGAACGTCGGTTCACGCGTTGTCAGGTCCCGCATCGTTTGCCGTATCAGCCGGTAGCGGCTGGCAGATGTGACCTCTGTCTCGGACCAGAGCGCCAGCGGGTGCATCCCGGCGCCGGCGGCGGCAAGACCCATCCTCCTAAGCGCATCGGCCAGCTCGGCCCGCTGCCAGCGCAACTGCGCGACTGCCCGGCCAACCGATTCATGTGGATCGGTCCTGAGCTCGATCGCGGCCTGGTGCGTCTCGGCGCTGACGTATCCGGCCAGCGCGGCGGGAAGCATCTCCAGCACGTCGTCGATTCGCTGCGCGAGCGCCCACCGCCTCTTGGGGTCAAGGAGCATGACCTCCTCCTCGACACCGATGCTGTATGGGCGAGACTCGCTACGCCACTCCGCCCACTGGGCCTGGCCCACGATGCTGTAGTGACTCACTAAGGTACCCATCACCGACTCCGAACATACGCCTGTCGGTCACGCCCCGCCCCGGCCATTTGTACAAACATGTCGGCCGATGAAAGAAACACCCCGCAAATTGGGGGCAGCGCAGCGGCGCCACAAGCGCCGTGCCGAGTGCAACGCTAAGCGGCGCGTCGCAGCGGCGCAGGTCCAGCCGCGACGCTTGCCAGCACTTCAAACAGCGCCAGATGTACGGGAACGTCGCGCAGAGCCTCTGCGTGCCATTGAACGGCGAGGACGAATGGCTGCTCCGGGTCCTCGATTGCCTCGATCGTTCCGTCCGGCGCCCATGCACACGCACACAGACCGGTGCCGAGTCGGTCCACCGCTTGGTGGTGGAATGAATTGACGTTCAGCTCCGTCGTGCCGAGTACCGCGGCCAGCGTGCTTCCGGGGGCCACGACGACCTGATGAGTCGGCACACGACCGTCGTCGATCTGGCGATGGGTGATCGCGTCGCCCACAACATCTGGCAAGTGCTGGTGCAGGGTGCCGCCGCGGGCGACGTTGAGCGTCTGAGCGCCCCGGCAGACACCCAGGATCGGCAGCTCCAGCCGCGCAGCCTCCCGAGCCATGGCGTACTCAAAACCATCGAGCCGAGGCTCCGTCACGCCGAGCTGCACGTGGGGCCTGGCCCCGTAGGCCCTGGGGGCGAGGTCCGGCCCCCCTGAGAGAACGAGCCCGTCGATGCGAGCGAGCATGCGAGGAACGTCCCGATCAGCCAGCGGAGGCACGACGACCGGGATCCCACCAGCGGCCTCGATCGCCTGCACGTAGGTCATCCCGAGCGCCATCTCCGGAATCGGCGGCTCGCCATGACGCTGGAGCGTTCGTAGCGCCCCGGCGCGCAGCTCGGACGTCGTTATTCCAATGAGCGGCTTCACATCGAAAAAGAATCACCGCAAACTGCGCGATCGTCTATCTCCACATGGATAAAGAGCCCGGCAGCGAGTTTGCAACGTCGGCGGGACGCTCGACGGTCCGAGTGCCGAGCGCCACGCCACGGATGATCGCTTTCGCATTCCCGTGGCACCGCCGCGAACGATTGCTTCGGCGAGGACTCGGTCGCGCCGATGGCGTCGGGTCGGCCGGTGGCGCTGACGGGCGCTTCCGCCGCAGACTGGTCTGCCGGCGCCACAGCCGCGAGATGCGCGCCTTTTGGCGAGCGCAGGCCGCGAGTTCTTCTTGGCCCTGCTGCTGCTCTCGTGTCGGCTTGGTACCCGGCGACGACGGGGCGAGCTTTGGCAGTTCGCTTCCGGAGCGACACCGAGGGCGGCCTGGAGCGTGTTAGCTGCTCTGTCTCCAACCGCTCTTCGTTAGCGTCACCGTGCGCGAGGATGCGAGCTCTGATACCCCTGTCGGTCACAGGGCGCCGACAGACGCTCGTGCTCATGCGAAGTCATCGTTCGCCCGAAGGTGGTTGGCGGTCGGCGGCCGTCGCCGCACCGTCCTGGTTACTCTTCTCATCGACCGGGCTCCGAGCTTCGGGCGGCCGGGCGCGGCTGCGTCGGTCAGGGGACCAGGACGAGCTTTCCGCGGACGTGCCCGCCTTGGCTGATGCGGTAGGCCTCGGCAGCGCGCTCGAACGGGAACGTCTGAACTTTGATCACAAGCTTGTTCTGGGCCAGCAGTTCGGCGACATCCGCCAACGCCTCCATCGGCCTGCTGTCCGCGTTGCCACCGGTGACACGGGCTCCTGCTTGAGCGGCGGCGAAGTTGGCGATGGTCAGGACCTGGGAGGGCTCGGATACCAGGCTGGCCAGCTCCTGGACCGGCGTCTTGCCCGCGACGTCGAATACGGCGTCGACCCGCCCGCCGGCGGCGTCCCGGACGCGACCGGCCACGCCCTCGCCGTACAACACGGGGATCGCCCCGATCTCCCGCAAGTAGTCATGGTTAGCCTCGCTCGAGGAGGCGATCACCCTCGCCCCTCGAGCGACCGCCATCTGCACGGCGACCGACCCCACGCCACCCGCGCCACCGTCGATGAAGATCGTCTCGCCAGCTTTGACGCCCAGCAGCCGAAGACCACGTTCGGCGGTCTCACCCGCGACGCCGCCCGCGGCCGCCACCGCCCAGTCGACGGACGAGGGCTTTGGCGCCCACGAGCCCAGCACGGCGTACTGCGCCTGAGTGTTCTGGCCGCGGCCGTACACCTCATCACCCACGGATACCCCGGTGACTCCTTCGCCGACCTCGTCCACCACGCCGGCAGCGTCATATCCGAGGTAACCCGTAGCGCTCAGCGGCTTGCCCTCGGAAAGCGCCCCCGTGAGGATCTTCCAGTCGATCGGGTTCACGCTGGCCGCCCGCACAGCGATCCGGATCTGGCCCGATCCCGGGTGCGGCTCGGGAGCGTCTCCCCAGCTCAGGACCTCAGGACTCCCGTATTCGGTGAACTGCAGCGCTCGCATCCGACGGTCCTTTCCCAGTGAGCAGGGTCAGCCCGCCCTCTTCGGCTCGAACGGGCTTACGTCTCAGCTTAAGGCAGCCCCGCGCCGACGAATACCCCTCATACGCATCTCGGACGATGGGCTGTCCGTCGACACCTCACAGCCGCCGGCTGCCCAGGTGGGCGTCGCTTCAGCTGGAAGCAGAAGCGCGCCGCGCATCGGACAGGACGTGCGCCTCGTGTCGCGTGATCTCGAACTCCCCGCCGCCACCCGCCGCGATCGCTTTCGTCGGAACGCCGACTCGCCCCGGACGATCGCATCGGCGACATAGGAGCGGTACGCAACGGCCGGTGCGGGGCGATCGCGCCGCCACGGACGCGATCGTCAGCTCGCCGGTCTGGCGGACGAGCGCTCGGCCATGAATGCGATCGTCGCGATCGACCCCGTGCAGATGCGCGAACCGGACCAGGACGAGTAGGCACCGTGCACGGCGCTCGGCTTCGCTGGCTCACGCGGGAAAGCAGGCGGGCTCGTGTCCGAGAAACCGATTCGAGTCCCTCGTCCAGCCGCGAAAGAGGCGGCTGCTAGCACAGCACGCGAGAAGCACGGCGCTGCCAACGCCGCTCCGCTGGGGGCCTTGACGCCGGAAGACGGGCATCCACACCACGCCCGTCTCCCGCCGCCAAGGGGGCGAGATGCGGTTCAAGGGGAAAGCACACGATCAGGAAGATGGACTGAGATCGACGCGATCACCGACTCGCCGCTCGCCTGTGCCGAGCACGACCACGAGCAACTCGGACCCCCGGACCGTTGCCCGTCACGGTTGCCCGCTTCGACGGTCTCTCGTCGAACCAAAAGAAAAAGCCCCTGACTAACAGGGCTTTCTAGATCTAGAAAGCGGACGACGGGTCTCGAACCCGCGACCTTCGGCTTGGGAAGCCGACGCTCTACCAACTGAGCTACGTCCGCGCTGGCGACATTCTAAGCCGCCGGCGGGGCGCCTTGGCCGTGGCCGGGGCGCACGGATAGACTCGCCTCCCCCAGCGGAGTAGGAGGAGAGATGCGGCAGCTGACCGGGCTCGATGCGCAGTTCCTGGCGCTGGAAACGCCGCGGCAGAGCGGGCATGTGGGCGCGCTCGCCGTGCTCGATCCGAGCACTCGACCGAACGGTCGGCTCGAACTGTCCGACGTCCACAACATGCTGGCCGAGCGGCTTCCGCTGTTGCCGCCGTTCCGGTGGCGGCTCAAGCAGGTGCCGCTGGGTCTGGACTATCCGTATTGGATCGACGATCCCGACTTCGACCTCGAATACCACGTGCGCGAGATCGCGCTGGCGCCGCCGCCGACGGACGAGAAGCTTGGGGAGCAGGTCGCGCGGATCTTCGCCCGACCCCTCGATCGGGCGCGGCCGCTGTGGGAGCTGTACCTGATCCACGGGCTGCAGAACGATCGCGTGGCGCTGCTGACGAAGATCCACCACGCAGCCGTCGACGGCATGTCCGGGGCGGAGATCCTCAGCGTGCTCCTCGACCTCACGCCCGAAGGCCGCGAACCACCACCGCCTGACAACTCACGGCCCGACCGTGAGCCGAGCGATCTCGAGATGCTCGGCCGTGGCCTGCTGGGGGCGCCGAGGTACGTGGGACGCGTGGTCGGGGCGCTGCCCTCGACGCTGCCCAACCTCGAGCACGCGCCGCTGATCAGCGAGGTCCCCGGCGCCAAGCTGCTGGGCAGGACCACGGCACGCTTGACCCGCGCGCTGCGGCGCCGGGAATCCCGGGTGCTCGAGCGGTCAACGCTCACGCGTCCGCGGACCTCGTTCAACGGCCGCGTCTCGCCGCACCGGCGGTTCGCGTTCGGTCAGCTGTCGCTCGACGAGGTCAAGGCGGTCAAGAACGCGTACGGCTACACGGTCAACGACGTCGTCGTCGCGATCTGCACCGGCGCTGTGCGGAGGTGGTTGATCGAGCACGACGAGCTGCCTGATGAGCCGCTGGTCGCGCAGGTACCCGTGTCAGTGCGGACCGAGAAGCAGCAGGGTACGTTCGGGAACCGGATCGGGATGATGAGTGTGCCGCTGTTCACGAACGTGGCCGATCCGATCGAGCGGTTGCGGGCCACGCACGAGGCGCTGCGGGTGGCCAAGGAGCGCCACAAGGCGCTGCCGGCGCAGCTGCTCCAGGACACGACCCAGTTCATCCCGCCTGCGGTGTTCGCTCGCGCCTCGCGGGTGACTTTCTCACTTGCGGCGACACGGACCCCGGTGTGGAACATGGTCGTCTCGAACGTTCCGGGGCCGCAGTTCCCGTTGTACTGCGTTGGGGCCCAGATGGTCGCCCACTACCCGGTCTCGGTGATCACCGACGGGATGGGGCTGAACATGACTGCGATGAGCTACTGGGGCAACCTGGACTTCGGGATCGTCGCCGACCGCGAGCAGATGCGGGACGTGTGGAACCTGATCTCGTGGCTCCAGTCCTCGCTCGACGAGCTGCTACCGGCCGGCGTTCGGGCGACGGCAACAACTGAGGCAGACGCAGAAGCGGGCTCGGAACCCGCCGCGGCCGTCGAGGACGAGGAGCTCCGTTAGCCGATCACCCGGAACACGCCCCGCATGAACGGGTGGATCCGGCAGAAGAACGTGTAGGTCCCGGGTGGGAGGTTGGTCGGCGTCGACCAATTCACTCTCCCGACGGCGGGCAGCGCGGCGCCCAGCTGTCCTGAGTCAAAGTTCCCGGCGCCGTTGGCGAGCGGGTAGGAGATCCCGGTGTTCAACCCGCACGGGTACTTGCACGTAGTGATGCTGTGGAAGATCGAGGTCCTGTACAGCGAGCTAGGGGAGAAGATGTCGAGCGAGGCCGACGGCGATGCGTCGTCATTGACGAACGAGATCGACTGGCCCTTCTTGATCGTCGGGATGCAGCGCTGCTTGCCGGTCGCCGTGAAGTCTCCGGGGAGGTAATTGAAGCCCGCGATCACGACCTTGTCCCTGCGGCACACCGGGAACTTCTTGAGGTTCACACCCAGGGACTTCGTCCCGCCCCAAATCCGGTTCTCGGGCAGCTGGCCGTGGGTGACGTGCCCGGCCTGGTTGAGCGTGTGGTCGAACGGGTTGATGCCTGTGTCGTCGTTCCACGCCTCCCAGACGACCATGATCCCCATCACCTCGTACCACGACGCATGACGGGTGTCGTAGGTGGCGCTGATCTCTAACTGATCCCCCGGTCTCACCGCAACCCGCCAATTCGGCGCCGTGGCCGTCATCGCCATGTTCCACGAGATCGGCGGGCGGTGGTCAAAGTAGTCGGCGTATGACCGGAACAATCGCACCGAATCTGGCACGGTTCCCCTGATCGCGCCGTGGCTGGGCGTTGCGCCGGCGCGGGTCATGTCCAGCTCGTCATACAGGCCGCCCGGATGCAGATGGCCGGCCGTGCCGAGCAGCGTCCCGGCATGGTCGACCGTGAAGACGTTCAACGGCGCCTTGTCGGCGTACGGATCCTTGGCCATCTCCGGGAACGTGAACTTGCCGTCCTTGCCGCTGCCCTTCTTGACGTTGAACACCGGGTAGAGGTTGTGATCCTCGACGTCCATCCAGATCGGATGGGCCGGGATGATGTGGGCGGCCGCCGGCGTGTCCGCGGGGATGAAGTTGATCTCGTAGGTGATGTACACCTTGGCGGTCCGCGCCGTCAGGTTGTGGATCATGTAGTTGAGGACCCAGTAGTCCTTGGCGCCGATCGGATAGCCGTACCCCTTGGGCAGCGTGTAGATCGTCTTCTCCTCGCCCGAGGCCATGAACGGGTAGAAGCCGCCGATGTACGAGTTGCCTTCGCCCTGGCCGGCCGTCCCGTTGCTGAGCCACACGCCGTGATGGAGGTGGATCACGTTGGTCAGAGGGACCCGGCCACAGCACTTGCCATTCGGCAGCGCGTACTTCAGGTTCGGCGCCATCCGGACCATGTAGCCGTCGACCGAGGGCTTCGGCACGCGGTTGGAGTCGAGCAGAATCAGGTTGGCGCCCGGCGTGATCAGGAAGGGCCCCGCGGCGAAATGAAGATGCTCAACCCCAGCCTGCGACCCTGCCTGGGCGCTCGCGGTAGCGGAAAACAGCAGCGCTGCTGCGATCGCCACCATCAACGCCGATGTTGCCCTCTTCACCTGTCCTCCGGTTTCGAGCGCCTTCCCGTGCATATTGAAGCAGGCTTTGGCAACCGATGGGACGCTCGCGTACCAATCTGCGGAAAAAGGCACGCACGACCGCCGGGAGAACCCCGGGTATCGCTACCGGGCGTCTACCAGGCCTGGGTCCCGCCGCAGTGCGGGCAGCCAACCGACGTCGAAACCGGCGCCTCGAACACGTAGCCGCACTGGCACGTGTAGACCGCCTGGTCGTTGGCCAGGCGCTGTCCGTTCCAGATGTGGCGCCCTCCGCTCCGGTGATCGTGAGCCGGAGCGACCGCGGCGGCCGGCGCGGAGCGCGACGCGACGCGGCGCTCGGGGGTCTCACGGCGCCGCCGGATGGTCTCAACTCGCTTAGGTCTAACTAGCACGGTCATAGCGACTAACGCCGTCGGATGTATTTGGTTTCGCGGTGTTCATAAAAAATCCTCGCCACTAACAAGACGCTAATCGGCCCCTGGTCCTTCCGCGCAAGCTTTCCCCGGAAAGCTGGACGATGGCTCGAAACGGGCGAGCGGGGGCCTGGATCGGCGCGAAGGCCGTCTGTGGGAAAATGCCCGCTCGCATGGATCCGAGCCGCAAGCGTGCGATCCGCCTCACGGTCGCGCTCACGGCCGCGCTAATCCTGGCGACGGCCCTCATTTACACAAGCTTCACCGCCGGGCGAGACGAGCTCACCGCCTCGCAACTGTTGAAGCGGGCGAAGCCTGGGCAGTCCTACATCCTCGCCGGTACGGTGCTCGCCGGATCGGTCCGCTACGAGGGCGAGGACCTGCTGTTCCGCGTGCGCGACCCGAAGCTCCAGGTGTCGGTGCCGGTCCGGTACACCGGGATCGTCCCCGACCCGTTCGCGGCCGGACGCGGCGTGCTGGTCACGGTTCAGGAGCATGGAACGACGTTCGTCGGCCAGCAGAATTCGCTCACGACCAAGTGCCCGTCCAAGTACCAGGCGGCGGCTTCCTCATGATGGCCGCTCGGCGACGAGGACAGCTCTGACATGGCCCTGCTCGGTCGCGCGCTGCTGATCCTCGGGCTGCTGGTCGCCCTGTACGGGATCGGCGCCTCCCTGTACGGAGCGATCGCCCGGCGGCCGGCGTGGATCCAGTCAGGACGACGGTCGGTCTACACGCTCGCGGGGTTGATGGTCGTCGCATGGGTGATCCTCGAGTACGAGTTCCTGCGCAACAACTTCTCGTTCAACGTCGTCGCCGAGCACTCCTCGACGACCACGCCGACGTTCTACAAGCTGGCCGCGCCGTGGTCCTCGCAGGAGGGGTCGCTGCTGCTGTGGGTGATGCTCCTCTCACTCTGGTCGAGCCTGATCCTGTTCTTGACACGGCGTCGGGTTCGGGAGATCGCGCCCTACGCCACGGCGGTGCTGCTCGGCTTCAGCTCGTTCTTCACGTTCCTCGCGATTTTCTTCGCGAACCCGTTCACGACCACCGCCACGCCGCCCAGCGAGGGCGCGGGTCTCGATCCCCTGCTGCTGCACCCGAGCATGATGATCCACCCGCCGATGCTGTACTCGGGGTACACGCTGCTCACGGTCCCGTTTGCGTTCGGTGTGGGCGCGCTGATCACAGGCCGGCTGGGCTCGGAGTGGACCAGTGTGACTCGGCGCTTCGCGCTCGCGGCGTGGATGTTCCTAGGCATCGGGATCCTGCTCGGCGCGCGCTGGTCCTACACCGAGCTGGGCTGGGGGGGCTACTGGTCCTGGGACCCGGTCGAGAACGCGGCCCTGATGCCGTGGCTGTGCATCACCGCATTCATCCACTCGATCATGATCCAGGAGAAGCGGGGGATGCTGAAGGTGTGGAATGTCTCGCTGGTGCTCGCTGCCGGCACCCTGTCGATCCTCGGGACGTTCCTCGTCCGCTCGGGGATCCTGAGCTCGATCCACGCCTTCGGGGCCTCGACGCTGGGCTTCCCATTCGTCCTGCTGATCGGGGCGATGATCGCCGGCTCGATCGCACTCGTGATCTGGCGGCGCGACTCGCTGCGCTCCGAGGCGCAGATTGACTCGCTGCTCTCGAGAGAGGCCGTGTTCCTGTTCCAGAACCTCGTGCTCGTGGCGATGGTCTTTGTGATCTTCTGGATCACGTTCTTCCCGCTGATCTCCCAGGCGCTGACGGGTACCAAGGTGTCCGTCGGGCCGCCCGCCTTCCGGCCGTTCATCGTGCCGCTGGCCCTGATCCTCGTGCTGCTCTCGGGGATCGGCCCGATCATCGCGTGGCGCCGGGTGACGCTGACGAACCTGCGCCGGAACTTCACGCTCCCGGTCGCGGTGGCGCTGGGAACGCTCGTCGCGCTACTGCTCGCAGGGGGCGTCAGCGCGCGGCCGTTCGCGCTGATCATGTTCACGCTGGGGGCGTTCGTCGTCGCCGCGGTGCTCCAGGAGTTCTGGCGGGGGGTCGGCGCTCGGAGGGCGATGACCCACAACTCGGCGCCGGTCGCGCTGGTCCAGCTGATCAGGCGCAACCGGCGACGCTACGGGGGCTACATCGTCCACGCCGGTCTGGCCGTGCTCCTGATCGGCGTGGCTGCGTCATCGTCGTTCCAGCACTCCCACGATGTGATCCTCTCGCCAGGCCAGCAGGTGAAGGTCGACGGCTACACGATCCGCTACGTGCATCCGACCGCGGCCGCGACCCCGCAGAAGCTCTCGTTCGGCGCCGTCCTCGACGTCACCAAGGGCGGTAAGCACGTGACCACGCTCCGGACCAGCCGCGGCTTCTACCCCTCCCAGGACCCGACCCTCGGGCAGATCGGCCGGTTCTTCGGCGGCGAGGCCGACAGCGATGTCGGGCTCCGCGCCGGCTTGTTCAAAGACATCTGGAGCGTGATCAATCCCAACCTGACGCCGCTACAACCCCTGATCAACCAGGGCAACCGCGTATTCGCCGCCGCACTCTCACAGGCGATGACCCGGATCGCCGGGTTGCCGGTGGCTCAGGCGAACGCCGACCTGACTCCGCTGTGGCAGGCCCGTGACCGCGCCGTGGCGGGGCTGACGAGCCGGTTCGTGACGCATCCGTGGCCGGTCGAGTTCCTGTTCATCGTCTCGCCGCTGGTGACCTGGATCTGGCTCGGCGCCCTGATCATCGTCTCGGGCGGGCTGATCGCCCTGTGGCCGGTGCCGGCGCTGGCGCGGCGGCGGTCGACAGCGCCGGCGACGGCGCGCAGGCCGGGCTCCGCGGTCCCAGCTCGCGAACCGGCCTGAGATGGCGAGCTGACCGTGGAGTTCTTGCTCGTGCTGGCGATCCTGCTGATCGTCGTGGCCGTGGTCACGTGGCCGCTGCGGGCGGAATGGATGGCACGTTCGGGAGATGGGCCCGAGCCGGCGGGGGCGGAGGACGAGCATCGGCTCAGCGAGCTGGCGGAGCTCGAGGCGGCGCGCGATGCCAAGTACCGGGAGATACGGGACGCCGAGCTAGACCACCGCACCGGGAAGCTCTCGGAGGAGGACTTCGAGGCGATCGACGGCACACTCCGCGGGGAGGCGATCGAGATCTTGCGGGCGATCGACCGAGAGAGGGACCGCGAAGTGGCTACCATCGGGGAGCGATGAGCACCATCCTAAGCATCGTCCAAGTCTTCATCTGCGTCGTCCTCGTGTTCCTGATCCTGATGCATTCGGGCAAGGACGCCGGGCTCTCCGGCGCATTCGGGGTTGGGACTGGGGCGGGGCCGTTCGGCGGCGGCTCGCTCGTCGAGCGCAACCTCAACCGGTGGACAATCGGGTTCGCGATCGCGTTCGTCGTCAACGTGATCATCTTGCTCAAGATCGGCTAGGCCGCTGTGAGACCGGCGGTCGCCATCGGCGCATGCGCCATCGCACTCGTAGCCTGCGCGGGCCACGCCGCCAGTGGGACGACGAGGGCCGCGAGCCCGAGCGCCTCCCCGGCCACCGCGACCCAGTCCGCCACCGCCACCGCGACGGCCACCGGCGCACTCGACGGCGACGGCGACTGGACGCGGTTCGACTACAACGCAAGGCGCAGCGGCGTCGGCCCCGCGTTCACCGGGATCACCGCGGCCAACGTCGGCCGGCTCCAGCGCCGGGTGGTCCACATCAACGGGGTCGCCGACTCATCCGCAATCGAGCTCCACGCGGTCAAGGTCCGCGGACGGCAGCGGGACGTCGCGATCCTGACCACGACGTACGGCAGGACGATCGCGATCGACGTTGGCACGGGCGCGAAGCTCTGGGAGTTCGTGCCGCCGGACATACGCTCCTATCAGGGCAGCGCGCAGATCACCACGGCCAGCCCGGTGGCCGACCCCGATCGTCGGTTCGTGTACGCGGCCAGCCCGGACGGTCTGATCCACAAGCTCAGAGTCTCCAACGGCCACCAGGTTCGCTCCGGGCACTGGCCGGCGCGGATCACGTTCAGCCCCTTCCGCGAGAAGATCGGCGGCGCCCTGAACCTGCGGGGGCCGGACGTGATCGCGGTCACGGGCGGTTACGACGGGGATACGCCGGTCTATCAGGGCCACGTCGCGGTGATCAACCGCCAGAGCGGCCGCGTCGTCCATGTCTGGAACTCACTGTGTTCGGGGCGTCACCATCTGATCGACCCGCCGAGCTCGTGCCCGGCGAGCGATTCGGCGATCTGGGCCCGCGCCGGGGCGGTGATCGAGCCCTCGAGCGGCAGGATCCTGGTCGCGACCGGGAACGGGCCCTTCAACGGCTCGACGAACTGGGGCGACAGCGTGCTCGAGCTGACGCCGGACGCCAGCCGAGTCCTCCAGAACTGGACGCCGACCAACCAGGCCCAGCTGAACTCCAACGACCTTGATCTCGGGAGCACGGCGCCGGCGCTGCTGCCGCCGGTCCATGGGCTACGACTCGCGGTCCAGGGCGGCAAGCAGGGGATCCTCGACCTACTCGATCTGGGCCGCCTCGACGGCACGACGCGCGGTGCGGGCGGACGTCTCGGGGGGCAGCTCCAGACGATCTCCGCGCCAGGCGGGGGAGAGGTGCTGACCACGCCGGCCGTGTGGAGCCACGGCGGGAGGACGTACGTGTTCGTCGCCAACGACAACAACACGTACGCGTACGTGCTCGGTGGCGGAAGCAATCCGCGCCTGAGCGTCGCCTGGAAGGAGGGCCCTGCCGGCTCTAGTCCGATCGTCGCCGGCGGGCTGCTCTACGTGTACGACATCGACTCCGGGAATCTGAACATCAGGGAGCCGACGACCGGGCAGCTGCTGGCCTCGCTGCCCGCCGGCGGGGGCCACTGGAGCAGCCCGATCGTGATCGGCGGCCGAGTCGTGCTGCCAGTTGGCGGCAGCTCCGCGGACGACGCCGAAAGCGGCATCGTCAACATCTACCACCTGCCTGGTCGCTGAGCACACCTCTGCCGTGAGGGTCGCCGTCTGCGGCGACCCTCTACAAGATCCGCGCTACCAGCGCCGTGACGTCGTCGTGGAGCTGCTCGTCCCCGGCCACGAGGCGGGAGAGGATGTGATCTACGAGCGCGCCCGGGTCGCCGGGGCCGTCAGCGACGGCCTCGGCGAGCCGCTCGAGTCCGGTGTCAAGGGACTCGCCGCGCCGCTCGACCAGCCCATCGGTATAGAGGACCAGGGCGTCACCGGGGGCAAGCTGCTGGCGCTCGGTCGGGTACACGCTGTCCTTGATCCCGGTCAGCCCGCCGCCGCCCTCGAGGTAAGTCGTCTGTGCGGCGCGCGACCGGATCAGCGGAGGCGGATGGCCCGCGGCGGCCCAGGCGATCGTCCGCGCCGAGGGGTCGACGATCGCGTAGACGACCGTGAACAGCTCATCGTCGCCGGTTGCGAGCTGGAGCCGGTTCAGGCGCGTCAGCGCCTCGCCGGGGAGACGGACGCCGTCGTCTCCGAGCGCCAGCGTCCGCGTCACTGTCCGCAGCTGCCCCATCGCCGAGGCCGCCGGGATGCTCCTGTCGGCGACGTCTCCGACGACGATGCCGAGCCGTCCGCCGGGCAGCTCGAACGCGTCGTACCAGTCGCCGCCCACCTCGGCGCCGAGGCCGGCCGCCTCGTAGTGCGCGGCGACCTCGACGCCATCAACCGCGGGGAGGCTCTTCGGGAGCAGGCCCCGTTGCAGCACGACCGCGATCCGATGCTCCTCCTCGTGCAGCTGCGCTCGCCTTGTCGCGAGCGCCACCCGGTCGGCCGCGTCCTGCAGAAGCGAGCGCTCGCCCGCGCTCAGCGACCTCCCCGCCGCGAACGCGAGCCTGAGAACGCCGATCTCGGCGTCCTGGATCAGCAGGGGCTGCTCGTGGACAGCTTCGATCGCGTTCGACACCTCGCCCTCCCGCAGACGCCACACCTCGCCGCCGGCGGCCCGAACGGTCACGGGCTCATCGAGCTCTCCGCTGACCTCGACCTCCGCCAGGGTGGCATCGAACAGGGAAACGAGTCGCGACGCGAGCGCCGTCAGCAGGTCGTCCAGTCCGAGCGGCTCGATGCCGTTGGTCAGCGCCTGGAGCGTCCGCAGCCGCCCGGCCATCGCCTCCGCTTGCCCCCGGGCCGCCTGCTCGACCAGCAGGTCGGCGCGCGCCTGCTCGGCCCGCCGCCTGGCGCTCAGGTCGACCCACTGCGCCAGCAGCATCGGCCGCCCGGGCTCCGTGGCCTCGATCACCGACGCCACGAGACCCACCCACATATCCGTGCCCATCGGGTGCAGCGGCCTGAGGTCGACGCTTGCGATCTCGGGCGCTGCCGGCTGATCGTCGTGGCGGGCGACGCGGTCGAGCGTGGTCGACAGGGCCTCACGGTCCTCGACATGACAGAGCTCCTCGATCGCCACTCCCTGCAGGCGCTCGGTGTCCCGGCCGACAAGTCGCGCAAATGCCGGATTGGAGCGGACGATCCGGCGGGCGCCGTCGAGCACGGTCTTGCCGATCGGAGCCGCTTCGAACGCCCCCCGCAGGAACGACTCCGAGTGCTTCAGCGCGCGCCGGTTCGCTCCGAGCTCGGCGAACACGGCCACCTTCGAGCGAAGGATGTCCGGGTGGAACGGCTTGAGCACGTAGTCGACGGCGCCGATGCCGTACCCGCGAATGATGTCGTCGACCTCGTCGTGCGCCGCAGTCAGGAACACGATCGGAACGTCCTGCGTGCGAGCCCGGCTCTTGATCAGCTCCGCGGTCTCCAGCCCGTCGAGCCCCGGCATCCGCACGTCCAACAGGATCAGCGCGTAGTCCCGCTCGAGCACCAGCCGCAGGGCTTCGCGGCCCGAGGTCGCGGTGTGCAGCGGATAGCCAAGCGTGGAGAGCGCGGCCTGGACGGTCCGCAGGTTGTCGGGACGGTCATCGACGACGAGGATCGGCAGAGCGTCGACCGCCGTCAGCTCGGTCGGATGCTCGCCGCCGGCAGGCTTCTCCGAGGCGGCCTCCAGATGCTCTAGCTGTCGAGCCACACGCGCATCATCGACACCAGCTGGTCGAGGTCGACCGGCTTGGTGATGTAGTCGGACGCCCCGGCCGCGAGCGCCTTCCCTTGACCGGGCGTCCCTCGATCTCGAGCGCCATCTTCTGGCTCAGGTCGCCTTCCGCGACGGCTACGATCACGCGGGCGACCTCGGTCGTCGGTCGGACGAGGTCGTCGATCAGCCCGTTGATGGATTCGATCGCGGTGCTCCAGCCGCCGCCGACGCTGTCGAGCCGGGCCCGCTCGGTCATCCGGCCCTCGCGGCCGATGATCTGGGCGATGCGGACGACCTCGGCCTCAAGGGCTGCGTTGCGCGCGGCCAGCTCGTTGAACGCCGCTTCGAGCCGTCCGACGTCATCATTGCGCCGCGCGGGAAGGCGAACCTCGAAGTCGCCGGCCGCGGCTGCCAGCAACGCCTCCTCGAGCCTGCCGAGCGCGGGATCGCCAGATCGCGCCTTGCGCCCCGACCCGTTCTTGGCTGCGGTCGCAGCGCCTTCGCCATCCCCGCCCGCGGGTGCGACCCCGACCCGCCGCTTTCCCTGTCGGACCGCCGTCTTCGCCATGTGCTGCCCTCGGATCTTGAGTTGGGACCCCTGCGGACTCCGCCTCCCGCGATGAAAGTGCTCGCGGATACCCGTCTCGGGGCGCCTTCAAACCCTAATTGAGAGTGATCGGCGCAAAAAACCGAGGGTTCCCTAGGGGCCTCGGTGAAAGGCCCAGGCCCAGCCGATCGGCGCGAAGCCGATCTGGGCGTACAGGTGCTTGGGCCAGTCGTTGTCGTCGGCCGTGATGAAGATCAGGTCGTGGGCCTCGCTGCGCGCTTGAGCGACCGCGTGGCTGACGAGCGCGCGAGCGTAGCCCCGGCGGCGTGCCTCGGGAACGGTGTAGACGTCCTCGACCTGGGCCGTGGCGCCGTCGGACCGGAGCTTGGTCATCGCGACCAGTCCGCCCCCGTCGCCGACCACGCCGAAGTTCCGGTCGCCTCGGGCGCGGGCCTCGCGTCTCGAGTATTCGACCAGTTGCGAGACGTCCGCCGGCGTCAGCTTCGGTGGGCCTTCGAGGAACCACTGTCGCATCAGCTCGAGCGTTCGGTCCTCGTCGGCATCGATCACGACGCTGGTGTCGAGCGTTCGCCGCGGCTTGTCGCCGAGGGCCATCAACACGTCGCGCTCGATCTTCCAGCCCGTGCCGCGCAGCGACTGCTCCAAGCTCTGGCCGGTCTGCTCGTCCTCGACGAACAACTCGCGGTAGCACAGGTCGGCGAGGTGCTCATCTGCGAGCGCCAGCGCCTCGTCGCTCGAGACGGGCTCCGTGATCCGCACATGGTTCATCACCCAGACATTCGGGAGCGAAGGGGAGCGGACCACGAACCCGGCATCGATCGGCCGGACGTCGTCAGCGATCAGCTCGATCGTCTCCCGGCTGAATCGCAACGCGCGCGGCAGCGCCCCCGCCTCGCGCCCCGGCTGCGACCCCTCGGTCATCGATCAATCATCCCAGCCGATGAGTTCTGCGCCCCGCGCCGGTCTTAGCGGTGATGGCTGTCGAGAGGGCGATCGTGCTGTGCGACGCCTCAGCAATGGCCGCGGATGCCGCGGCCATTGACGCCCTTGCCCGAATGCAACTGACGGCACGCCGTCACGGCGTGGAGATCAGGCTGGTAGGGGTAAGCCCGGAGCTCCGCAGCCTGATCACCTTCATGGGTCTTGCGAACGTGTTGAAGGAGGAGCGTTAGGAGTCGAGCCGCGGCGGCAGTCCGAACAGCGGTAGCAGCCGCTCGGGCTCAAGGAAGAACGTTAACTCGCCGATGCGACCGCCCCGGAACTCCACGACCTGGAGCGCCCACGGGTCGTAGCCGCTGCCGGCCTCGCTCGGCTTGTATTGCCCGAACGCGACCGTCCCGTTCGCTCCCGATGTCGGCAGCAGGCGGGAACCACGGCACCCGATACCGGGGCCAAACCACCACGCGAGGATGTCCTCGCGGCCCGCCAGCCACATGTCGTAAGGCGGCATCGACTGGCTGGCGTCCTCCTCGATCAGCGAGGTCAGCGCGTCCATGTCGTAGCGCTGGAACGCGTCGACGTAGCGACTGAGGAGCTCGCGCTGGGCGCGGTCCATCGGCGCCACTGGATCGGTGGAGCTCGCGCCACGCTCATCGAGCGTGGCGCGAGCCCGCTGAAGCGCGCTGTTCACAGACGCGACGCTGGTGTCGAGCAACTCAGCGACCTCACGAGCCTGCCAGCGGAGGACCTCGCACAGGATCAGGACGGCGCGCTGGCGCGCGGGAAGGTGCTGGAGCGCCGCCACGAACGCCAGGCGAATCGTCTCGCGCGCCATGGCCTGCTCGGCGGGATCGGTCTCCGGGATCACGAGCGCGTCTGGGATCGGCTGCATCCACGTCGCCTCGGGTTGCAGGTGGAGGTTCGACTCCACGGGTTCCTGCGCCGGGCCGAAGTCCATCGGGCGCGCTCTGCGGGCGCGCCCGCTCAGCATGTCCAGGCACACGTTGGTGGCGATCTTGTACAGCCACGAACGTAGCGCGGAGCGGCCCTCGAATCGGTCAAATCCCCGCCACGCCCGCAAGAACGTGTCCTGGACGGCGTCCTCGGCCTCGAACGGAGAGCCGAGCATCCGGTAGCAGTAGCCGGTCAGCTCGGCGCGATGCTGCTCGAAGCTGCGCTCGAGCTGGAGAGCGACTGTGTTGGCCACACCTCCATCGTACGCGTCCGCGGAGCAGACCGCGGTCGGGCCGCGTCGTCGGCGTGCACGATCAGCACCGGAATCTGGCTGTGGTTGAGCGCGAATTGGCTGACGCTTCCGAGCAGCGATGCGGCGAACGCTCCGCGGCCACGCGAGCCCATCACCAGCAGGTCGTAGCGGCCACCGGTGAGCTCGCGCGCGAGCGCCTTGCGAACGGGCCGGGTGCTGAGGATCGAGGTCACCGGTACCGAGTCGGGGACGGTTGCGACCGCGGCGGCGAGGATCTCCTTGGACTCGCGCTCCAGATCGGGAGCGAGCGCCTGGATCGCGGCCACGCTCGACGGGGCATAGGCCCATGCGGGGGGAGTGGAGACTGCGGTCAGGATCGTGAGCCTGGCTCGCGAGGAGTTCGCGATGTCGATGGCTTCAGCGAGCGCCCGCTCGGAAGAAGTTGAGCCATCGACGCTGACGAGGATGTTTCGGAACATGACTGGCTCCGTCTCTCGCAGAAATTAGCTTGGCATGCCAAATGTTAGCATGCGTTATAGTGGCTGAACAATCGGGTGAATACGCTCCGGGAACCAGAGGCGCAGGAGTTTCTGGCCGCCTTCGAGACGTTCGTACAGGCGGTTCGCCGGGCCCGTGGTGCGCCGGCGCAGGGGGGAGAGAGGGCCCTAACCCTGTCCCAGTACGGGCTCCTGACCCCGCTCTCGCAGCGCTCGTCGGCTCCGGTGCGCGAGCTGGCGGCCGAGGCGGGCGTCACCGCCTCGACGGCGACGCGGATCCTGGACACGCTCGAGCGCCGGGGGATCGTTCGCCGGCGCCGGACGGACGAGGATCGGCGGATCGTGATCGTGACGCTGACGACGCTCGGAGCCGAGCTGCTCTGTGAGCAGGACGGCTGGGTACAGGCGCGTGAGCTCGCCTTCCACGACGGGCTGCCGGCCCACGAGCGTCGGCTCGCGCCTGACCTGCTCATCCGCCTCGCGGGGCTGATCGACGAGCTGGCAGCGGGCCCGAACGGGTCTGGTTCGAATGGGGCAGGTTCGGACGGGGCGGGTTAGGTCGCGGGCGCGCGGCCGATCCGGCCCGACCCCTGGCCACGGCTCTCCGGCGGCTCGGGCGCGACCGGGCGCGCCAGCGCCCAGAAGATCATCAGCCCTCCGAACACTTCGCGCCGTAGTAGAACGGCATCATGAACAGCCCCAGGAAGACCATCGCCGGGACGGCGCCGACCCAGTAGTAATGGACTGCGGGTATGCCGTACTGCGCGCCGTTCGCGGCCTGACCGAGGATCTCGAGCGCGCCGAGGTTGGCGGCGATGAACGCGAGGCCCGTGATCCACGCAGGCAGCGAGCGGCCCGAGAGGAAGAAGTCGAGGTCGGTCTTGATGAAGAGCCGGGCGACGAAGCCGATACCCAAGACCACGCGGAAGTAGATAACGATGATCGCGTAGTCGATCGCCGTCGGGTGAAGTCGCAGCGTCATACCTCACTCCTCACGTAGCGTTCGCCGGGCCTCTCAGCCCGGCCCTCCTCCATATCCGGCGCACTACCCGACCGCGACACGCTCAATTCGCACAGCGCCGCCGGTTACGGGCTGCTATTGGTGCGTCCCATGAGAGATGACCAGCAATTCACACCCTCCTACGAGACGCTGCTCTATGCGGTTGACGGCGCGGTCGCGACGATCACGCTGAACCGACCCGAGCATCTGAACACAATCGTCCCGCCGATGCCAGACGAAGTTGAGGACGCGGTGGCGCGGGCGACGCGCGATGCCGCCGTCAAGGTGATCGTCGTGCGCGGCGCTGGCCGCGCGTTCTGCGCCGGCTATGACTTCAGCGGCGGCTTCGAGTACTGGAAGGACCTCGTCGAGACCGACGGCCGGTGGGATCCCGGGAAGGACTTCGTCGGCGCCACCGCGCCCCAGCTCGCGCCGACCCAGAAGTTCATGAGCGTATGGCGCTGCCCCAAGCCGGTGATCGCGCAGGTCCACGGCTGGTGCGTGGGAGGGGGCAGCGACTTCGCGCTGTGCGCCGATCTGATCGTGGCCAGCGAGGACGCGATGATCGGGACGCCGTACAGCCGGATGTGGGGGGCGTATCTGTCAGGGATGTGGATCTACCGGCTTGGACTGGCCAAGGCCAAGGAGCACGCGTTGACGGGCCGGCCGCTGAGCGGCCGTCAGGCCGCCGAGGTCGAGCTGATCAACCGCGCCGTGCCGTTCGAGGAGCTGGAGGCGACCGTCGCCGCGCTAGCGCGGGAGCTCGCCGGCATCCCGGCGTCGCAGCTGGCGGCGATGAAGCTGTGCGTCAACCACGCCTACGAGGTGATGGGGCTGGCGTCGGCGCAGACACTCGGGCCGATCCTCGACGGGCTGATGCGCAATACCCCCGACGCACTCGAGTTCATCCGCCGCGCGGAGGACGACGGCGTGCGGGCGGCTGTCACCGGCCGCGACGGGCCGTTTGCGGACTACAGCCAAGCGCCGCCCGAGCTCCGACCTGATCCGAGCCACGTGATCGTGCCGTGAGGGGCCACCGCCAGCTACGGCGCCGCCGGCACGACCGCCAGCGGTCGCTCCTCGCTCTTCAGATCGGCGGTGTCGAACGAGCTCGTCTCGAGTCTTTCGACCGCCGGCATCAGGTCCAGGAACTCGTCCGCGGTCTCGAGGAATCCGATCTTGGGCGTGCGGTAGTGCATCGGCACGACCCACCGGGGGTGCAGCTGCCGGACGATCTCCGCCGCCTGTCCGGCGCCGACGGTGGGGCCCCCACCGACGGGCAGCATCATCAGGTCGACCTCGCCGATCGCGTCGGCCTGCTCGTCGCGCAGGCCGCGCTGACCGAAGTCTCCGAAATGGGCAACCCGCAGGCCGTCGAGCTCGAACACGAAGATCGTGTTGGATCCACGCTGGGTCCCGGCCGCGTCATCGTGCTCCGAGGCGATCGCCACGATCTCGCCGATCGGTGACTCGTGCCGGCCGGCCGTTGAGCGCAAGATCGTCGGCGACCCTCCGATCACCTCGACCCCGTTGTGGTCCAGATGCTCATGGGTGACGAGCAGGACGTGCGCGTCGACTCCGTCGATCGCCGGATAGTCGAACTTCATGCCGCGCTCGGCCATCGGCGAGAGGTCGCCGAACGGATCGATGAACACGGTCGTGTCGCCGGCGGCGAGCCGGAACGCGGATTGGCCGTACCACTCAACTTGCATGCTGCTCCTCGCGTCGGGTTGCTCGAACGTGTGTCGATGTCGCTGTGGCCGGGACCGCGTGCGCCGGTGCCGGCGCGGCGCGTGTCGCCGGCTCGGTGCTCGCGAGTGCGGGTTCGTCGACGTGTTCGTAACGACCGCCCCTCAGCATCGAGGCCGCCGCGGCCACGAGGCACACGATGATGGCGAATGCGAACGCCTCGTGCAGGCCGGCCCGGAACGCGCTCGCGATCAGGTGAGGGAAGAACATTCGTCCGGTGATCAGCGCCTGGTTGTGTGCGGTCAGGCCCGCCAGCACGTGGGCTCCGAGGAGATGCTGGAGCGGGTTGTAGCCGAGGAACGCGGCGAACAGGATCGACACGGGAGGGAGGTGTGCCGCGTGCCCGGCTGCCGCGGCCGGAACTCCGTGCGCCTGCAAGCCGGCGGTCATCGCCTGCGGGAGCGTCGCCGACAGCCCCGCGATCATCAGCGTGAAGAACACCCCGATCGACACGACCTGGGCCGAGTTCTGAAACGTTTGGTTCATGCCGCCGCCGGCCCCGCGGTGGGCGCGAGGGAGGCTGTTCATGACGCCGGCGCGGTTGGGTGACGCGAACATGCCCATCGAGATCCCGTTGAGCGCAAGCACGACAGCGAACACGGGGTAGGAGAAGTCGATTGGCAACAGCAGCAGCAGCGCGAAGCTGAACGCTGCCCCGATCATCCCCCCGGTCGCGAACGGGCGCGCGCCGTGACGGTCAGAGAGATAGCCCGAAACGGGCCCGGCGGCCAGCATCCCGACCGTCAGCGGAAGGATGTAGATCCCGGCATAGAGCGGCGTCTTCGCGAAGTCGAACCCGTGTAGGGGCAGCCAGATGCCCTGCAGCCAGATGATGAGCATGAACATCAGGCCACCCCGGGCCAACGCCGCGAGGAACGTCGACAGCGTCCCGAACGTGAATGCACGGATCCTGAACAGCGGCAGCTGGAACATCGGGTCCCGGACGCGCCGCTCGACGAACACGAACGCGATCAAGAAGCCGACTCCGGCGATCAGGAGCATGATCACGCGCGGGCTCATCCACCCTGTGGTGTGCGTCCCGTAGGGCCGGATTCCGTAAGTGACTGCCACCATCAGGAGAACGAGCCCCAGCGCGAACGTGATGTTGCCCCACCAGTCGACGCGGGTCCGTCTTGGCTCGCTGATCTCCTTGAGCTTGAGGTACGCCCAGACCGTCCCGAACAGTCCGACGGGGACGGAGATCAGGAACACCAATCGCCAGCTGATCGGCGCGAGCAGGCCGCCGAGCACGAGCCCGACGAACATTCCGCTGACGCCCACGATATTGTTGATCCCCAGCGCCATGCCCCGCTGGTTGACGGGGAACGCGTCGGTAAGGATTGCGGCCGCGTTGGCCATCAGGCACGCACCGCCCACCCCTTGGACGATCCGGAAGACGATCAGGTACGTGGCGCCGGCGCGGCCGGTCATCCAGTCGATCGTCAGAAGCAGCGACGCGGCCGTGTAGATGACGAACCCGAGGTTGTAGATCCGCACCCGGCCGAACATGTCGCCGAGCCTGCCCAGGCTGACGATCAGGACGCTGCCGACGACCATGTAGCCGAGGATCATCCACAGCAGGTAAAAGCTGTTCGCCGGCAGAAGCGGGTCGAGGTGGATGCCGCGGAAGATGTCCGGCATCGCGATCAGCGTGATCGACAGGTCGAGCGTCGCGAGGAGGACCGCCAGCGTCGTATTCGAAAGTGCGATCCACTTGTAGCGCTCGTTCACTACCACCATAATATAGACAGGCAAACTGTTCAGGTTGCCTGTGCGTTTCCCAGAGGCTCAAACGGTGTCCATAAAGACAGACCCGGCGCTGGTGGCAAGCCAGCTGCGCGTCGTGATCGGCCAGCTGATCCGACGGCTGCGCGCCGAGCACGGCTTCCCGCTCTCCCAGGGCGCGGTCCTCGGGCGCCTCGACCGTCAGGGGCCGCAGAGCGTCAGCGACCTCGCCATCGCGGAGCGGGTGCGGCCGCAGTCGATGGCCCAGACCGTCGGCGACCTCGAGGCCGAGGGCCATGTCACGCGCACCCCCGACCCGGTCGATCGCCGGCGAGCGGTGGTCCAGCTCACCGAGCAGGGACGCGAGGTGCTTCGGGCGGATCGCCGCCGGCGCGAGGGATGGATCGCCAGGGCGATCGCCGACGACTTCTCGCCACAGGAGCAGGAGCTGCTGAGGGACGCGGTCGAGCTGCTCCGGCGGCTCGCCGAGGCCCCGTGACCACCGAGGGTCGCGCGCGGTCGATCACGGCAGCGAGGTGTGCGCACGGGTCGAGGTTTCCGGGCGCGACGTATTGGGGCGGGTGCTCGCCCGCGCCACCGACGCCCTACTGGCGGCCGGCGCGCTCAACACCGCGGTCGGGCGGATTGCGCGCGAGCTCCAGCCGGCGGTCGCGACGGGCTAGTCGATCGCAGCAACGTCCCGACCTCGTCACCCAGCGAGCACAGCGGCGCCGGACGGATTAAATGCCCGCGTGCGCAGCGTGGTGACGATCAGGGATGTGGCGCGCCTCGCCAACGTGCACCCGGGCACCGTCTCGCGGGCCCTGAATCCCGAGACGCGTGGCCTGGTCAACGAGGAGACGGCCGAGCGGGTCGCCCGTGCCGCCGAGCAGCTCGGACACGGACTGATAGGGCATGTCGCCGGCCCTCAGAACACGCCAACCGGTCACCGGCGCGCTGAAAGCTTTCTGCAGGCAATGGCAGAGGCTGGCCTGTCACTAAGAGTCAGGGGTTCGACTGCACCGCCGGGCCGGCGGCCCGTGGACTTGTAGGCGCATCATCCCCTCGACGGCCTTCCCTGGCCGCCGGTGGATTTAATGAGCCGATGGAGCGCGACGAGACGACCACCGAGCAAACCGACCTGGAGGAGCTCCTCGAGCGCCGAGCGCTGACCGAGGACCCCGCTCGGACACAAGCCGTCGGCCGTCGCCATGCTGCCGGCGGCCGAACCGCGCGCGAGAACGTCGCCGACCTCGTCGACCCGGGCTCGTTCGTGGAGTACGGGCGGTTTGCGATCGCCGCGCAGCGGTCGCGCCGCGACCTCCAGGAGTTGATCGAGCGCACACCGGCCGATGGCCTGATCGGCGGGACGGCCAGAGTCAACGGCGATCAGTTCGGGGAGCGGAGCGCGTGCGCGGTGCTGTCGTACGACTACACGGTTCTCGCCGGGACGCAGGGCGCGCTGGGCCACCGCAAGAAGGACCGCCTGTTCGAGTTGATCGAGCGGATGCGGCTGCCGACGGTGTTCTTCGCCGAGGGCGGCGGTGGGCGGCCCGGAGACACTGACTACCCGGTGGTGTCCGCGCTCGATACCCGAGCGTTTGCGCTGTGGGCGCGCCTGTCGGGTCTGGTCCCGCGGATCGCGGTTGTGGCCGGCCGCTGCTTCGCGGGCAACGCCGTGATCGCCGGCTGCTCGGATCTGATCGTCGCCACCGAGAACGTGTCGATCGGCATGGGCGGGCCGGCGATGATCGCCGGCGGCGGCCTCGGCGACGTCGACCCTGACGCCGTCGGGCCGATCGACGTCCAGGCACGGAACGGCGTCGTCGACGTGGTCGTCGCCGACGAGTGCGAGGCGGTCGCGGTGACGAAGCGGCTGCTCGGCTACTTCCAGGGCACCGTCGAACCGGGACCAACCCCGGATCAGAGCCGGCTCCGGAATCTCGTCCCGGAGCGCCAGCGGCGCGCCTACAAAGTCGAGCCGATCATCGAGACGCTGGCCGACGAGGGGTCGGTCACGTTCCTGCGGGAGCGGTTCGCGCCGGAGATGGTGACCGCGCTCGGCCGCATCGAGGGCAGGGCTGTTGGCTTCATCGCCAACAACACGATGTACATGGCGGGAGCAATCACGAGCGATGCCGGAGACAAGGCTGGCCGGTTCCTGCAGCTGTGCGATGCGTTCGGCCTGCCCGTGATCTCGCTCGTCGATACGCCAGGCATGATGGTCGGGCCGCAGGCCGAGGCGACCGGTCTGGTACGTCACACCTCGCGGCTGCTGGTGGCTGGCGCTGCACTCCGCGTCCCGTTCGTAGCAGTCATCCTCCGCCGGGGCTACGGCCTCGGGGCGCAGGCGATGACGGCTGGAAGCCTGCACGAGCCGTTGCTGACGGTCGCCTGGCCATCGGCCCATCTCGGGCCGATGGGGCTCGAAGGGGCGGTCCGACTGGGACTCCGAAAGGAACTCGAGGCGATCGAGGACGAGGACGCCCGCGAGCAGCGGGTTCGCGACGTCACGGCGGCGGCCCAGGAAAACGCCAAGGCGATCAACGCGGCAATGCTGTTCGAGCTCGACGACGTGATCGACCCCGCCGAGACGCGAACGCTGATCGCCTCAACGCTCGCCGCCGCCGCGTTGCATCGTCCCGGACGGCACCGGTCCCGGGGCTTTGTGGACACGTGGTAGCCGAAGAGCGATGACCGACACGACCGCAACCGCCGCTCGGTTCACCGGGCGAACCGCGTGGGCGCGCAACCTCGAGGCGCCACTGCGCAACTTCCTGCGCACCGAGACCGGGAGCGCAGCAATCCTGCTGGGCGCGACTCTGGCGGCGCTAGCGTGGGTGAACATCGATCAGTCCTCATACGAGCGCGTGTGGAACACGGTGCTGTCGATCACGATCGGCGGCTCCGGAGTCACGCAGGATCTGCGCCAGTGGGTCAACTCGGGTCTGATGGCGTTCTTCTTCTTCGTCGTCGGGCTCGAGGCCCGGCGCGAGTTCGACCTGGGCGAGCTGCGAGATCGCCGCCGCCTGGTGCTCCC
>Ga0116218_1000367_pt1 | contig 31851 bp, 23 predicted proteins | sample Sb_taG_2_FD_88966 | JGI IMG/M metagenome (GOLD analysis project Ga0116218, IMG submission 88966) | Peat soil microbial communities from Weissenstadt, Germany - Sb_50d_5_LS metaG | ecosystem: Environmental > Terrestrial > Soil > Wetlands > Peat | place: Germany: Weissenstadt | collected 2010-09-21 | reverse complement strand
TGTTATGGAAACGAGGATAACGATCCAGCGTCGGTCAAAAATTGCAAGGTCACATCTATAGCGGCACTTCGATCAGGCTGGGACCTTTGCTTTCAAATCCTTCCCGCAGCGCCTGCCCAAAAGTTTCCAACGAAGTAACGCGCGTCCCGGGCACTCCCATGCTCTCGCCAAGCATTCAGTAAGGATTGGGACCGTCAAGTTCGGGCTTCGATCACGGAAACCTCGGCGTCAACAGGAATCCGTGGAGCTGAGGACTGCCGTTTAGTGTTCCCCGCCCAACAATTTGCCCCCAGATGTTGATGTCATTTGCTGTTTCGAGCACCCAGCCCGAGTGGACCGGAATCAAGGCATTCAGATTTTGCATTCCGCCGGCCTCGGACCATATGAATGGACGGCCGATGACTTGAAGGACCTCTCCGCCAACCTGATCCTTGTAAACCACGGTATTTCCCGAAGACCCGATAATCACGCCGAAGAAATTCACCTTATTCGCCACACTTGAGGCGTCAGCCGGCAGGGCGCCCAGGTCCTGCATGGCTCCTCCCGCGTTCAAGAGGAAAGCGTGAACGGGAGACGCGATGTCCTGATCGTCGCAAGCAACGGTGGCGCTGGATAGAGTGGACCAGCCAACGATCTGATCCTGGTCGTTGATATCGTTAGCGCCACTGCAATGGAAAAAATCAGTTGAGCCTCCAGCGAGCGTGCCTAAGTCGGTCATTCCCCCACTCACCCAGAGCGCGGCGTGTGACAACTCAGACAGAAAGGCCCCCGAGGTCTGGCCGACTACCTCCTGGCCAACATTGTTGATCCCGTTCGCAGCGGTTTGGAAATCCGTTTCCAAGGTGCTAAAGCCACTTGAGCTTGTCCACTCAAAACCCCATTTGTATGTCTCAATATCCCGGTTGCCACCAACAACCGTGCCATAAATGTTGATGTCATTGGCGTAGGCGTAAATCCTGCATCCCTCCAAGATTAGGTGCTGCAGGGGAGCCGAAACCCCCAAGCCTTGCATGCCAGTGACCGATGTCCATATGAAAGGTTGACCCAACTCGGCGCAGCTTTCACTGCCATCTTCCCCTGTGAGAGTCGCGGGCGCGTTCGCATTCCCAACCACAACACCCAAGTCATTAATTGCCGTGGCATTACTGAAGGTTCCACCTTCCAACAGTCCCAAACTCTGTCTGCCCCCAAAACTCGTCCACATGGCAGCCTTGTTGTTGACCTCGCCAACGACTTGCCCCCATGTGTTAATGGCCCTCGGTACGAGTGGCCCCAGATCCGTGACCGTGTAGACTTGGGCCACTGTCAGCGCTGGCATCAGACAGAAGAGAAATAGGAACGGGGCGAAAGCGCTCTTGTTACTCATAGAGAGGTCCTCCTGCGAAGAGAAGTTTGGAATGAGGGTCGCAACCTGGTGGGGGAAACAGCAACAGTCTAGCAGATGTTCCGCGAAGCGCAACTAAAATTGATGGCGACTTTGATTCATTTCTAGTTCAGTGCTATCGAGAGGACAATCCTAAAGTTGAAGAAGTATTTTGCTGGAGCTGAAACAACTGGAGATCCTTGCAAGCGACCCCACAGAGAACTTACCTACAGCGGCACTTCAATCAAGCTCGGCCCTTCGCTCTCAAATGCTTCCCGCAAAGCTTTCGCAAATCCTTCCAACGAAGTCACGCGCGCCGCGGGCACTCCCATGTCCTTTGCCAGACTCACCCAGTCGAGATCGGGCCGCCCGATCTCGAACATATCCAACGCCCAGCCTTCCCGGATCACCCACGCCCAGATAAGAAAATTCGCGCTTCAAGACCGCATGATCGCGATTGGCGCCCACGCCGGCAGCCGGCAGCGTAGAAAAAACTGTCACTGTATCGCTCACTGCGCAATAGGAATCAAGATCGTAGGAAGGATTAACCCGAAATTCTCAGAAAGCCAACTGGGATTGTGATATAGTCTCGCAGATCGTTTAGGCCGCGCTGTTATCCTTCCCTGCTACCGTCCAAAACCGCTGCATTCCGGCGCAGCTATGTCGGTCGCCTGAATGCTACTAGGAGCAATTTCCATGAAGAGAATCAATCGCGCTCTAGCCGTAAGAGAGACGATAGCCCTCATGGCGCTACCCTTTGCTCTGGCCACGTGCGCCTGGGCGCAATACACACCGACAACCATGTACGCGTTCCCTGTGGTCGATGGCTTCGACGCAGATCCATCTGGCCTGATCTCAGACAAGGCCGGCAATTTGTACGGCACGACCGCGTTCGAGGGAGCTTGCGGAAACCCTGAGCTCTGCGGCAGCGTGTTTGAGTTGTCACCAGCTTCCGGCGGTGGCTGGACAGAGACTACAATCCACGGCTTTACTGATGCAACGTTGGGCTCACCGCTGACTATGGACCGCGCCGGTAATCTTTATGGTGTCACCTTCTCCGGTGGCAGCGGCAAGAGCTACTGCAATGGAACTCCCAGCGGTTGTGGGACGGTCTTTGAGTTATCCCCCTCTTTCAGTGGATGGACGCTGAGAGTGCTTCACAGCTTTAGCGGATCGGACGGTGCCGAGCCAGAAGGCAGCTTGGTCCTCGATGCAGCCGGTAATCTTTACGGCATCACCAATGAAGGTGGGACCGCGAGCTCCCCCGGCTATGGCACTGTCTACGAACTATCGCCTGGTCCTAGCGGTTGGAGTCACATTGTCTTGCACCGTTTTACCGACGGAAACGACGGGAGGGGTCCCACTGCTGGCCTCGTTATGGACGCAGCTGGCAACCTTTACGGCACGGCTTACGCTGGGGGCGCAGATGGTTACGGCACGGCCTATAAGCTAACCTCAAACGGCACGGGAGGCTTTCGCTTTAACGCTATTCACGCCTTTGCCGGGGGCGAAAAAGGAGCCAATCCTTACGCGCCTCTTCTTCTCGATGCGGCCGGCAATCTTTATGGAACGACGAGATACGGTGGCAGCGCGGCTGCCGCTTGCGACACCCCCAGCAGCACCGGCTGCGGCGTCGTCTTCGAGCTGCTGGAGTCGAGTCGCTACGCGGAAAAAATACTTCGTGTCCTCCAGCCCACTGAAGACGGAGCCTATCCCCGGGCAGGCGTAGTTGCCGACAGCGCAGGCAATCTCTTTGGCAGCACTGGATACGGCCAACGCATTACCGGCTCGGTCTTTGAGTTGTCGCCGACGGAAAGCGGCTATAGCGAAACCGTGCTTCTGACTGGCTCGACGACGCGGGGTCTGGGCGGATTTTCTCTTGGAGTGATCCTGGATTCCGAGGGAAACTTGTACGGCCCAGCAGGAGAATCGGGAGCTTCAGTGATTTTCGAATTGTCTCCCCCTGCGCTAGGGTCAACCCCGTGTGGTGGCACGGCGACTGTAATTCAGTACGGTTACACAACATCATGCGTCGGGAACGGCTCGAACACGACATGCACGATTACGCCCTCGTCAGCCAGTGGCGCCGGTCACCTGGGAGCTATCATCGCGTGGTTTTCCCAATCCTCCAGCGCTTCCTCCACGGGCATCACGCAGGTGAGCGGAAACGACCATGGAATCACGGGATGGACCTCTTGCCCAAGTCATTCATGTTTTGCGACGGTCGGTACTCCTGCGACGGGCTGCAAGGCCGGTTATTGTTCTGAGGATATTTATTACAACCCCTCGCTTACAGGGGGAGATACATCCTTCACCGTCACGCTCGGGTCTCCCCCGCCCACGTACTTTCAGGTCTGGTACGGAGAGTGGGCACTTCCGGGAACAGGCGGCGCACACTACGATGCTTCTGGTTCCGGGGCGGACAGCACAGCCTGCACTTCCTGTGCTGGCCAGGCTTTGACGCTCACGGACACACAAGACATTGTTCTTCAGACTCAAAACTCCTCTCAGGAGTGTACTGCGATATCCGGGCCTTACTCGGATCCTGTTGATGTCGTCCCGATAAACGAATACGGAGGAATCGCGGCGGCTGCGATCGACCAAACGAGTGCCGTTACGCCGACTTATACGTGCACCTCGGGAACCGTTCCGGTTGCAGCTCTAGCTCTCGCAGAATGCACCGCAGCGCGGCCGGCCACGGCACGATAACGAGCAGCGCGTCTGAACTGAACAAACTCTGGCTCTGGCGATTCAGGGAACTGCACTAATGCGTGCGCGGAGTGCGACAAGACTAAGACGAAACACACTGGTGAGGAGCACGAATTTCGACTGCGGCAGGACCGCGTGCAATGACACGGCTGGCAAGCTTTCAGGCGCGGCCTCGGGAGCAACCTGAATGAACTCGGCGTGCTGGACTTGCTCATTCAGCGGATACTGCGGCACAGCAACGTGACACCCACGCGCACGTCTCACATCAACAAGCGAACGAAATTCTGCCGTGCAACACGCCCGGGGCCCATGTTATTACAATCGTGACAACCAAGCTGACCAGAAGGTATCAACAAGCGAACGAAATTCCTTTATGCAAGAAGTCCAGAGCAATTTGCGGGGACATCGCTCCGGTCGGGCATACTTGATTGCACTTCTCGAGGGCGCGAAATCCGAGTTTACCAGCGACGGTCACATATCGACTTCAATTCAGTTGAGAATTTTCTCTGCGTTCTGCTTTTTGGATTACTTGTTCGCGCGGGCCTGCAGCTCCCCAGATACCGACATGGAAGATTCGCCATCTGAAAAAATTTTGGACACACAAACCGATAAACAATGCCTCGATCTCGTCGCACTTATTGACAGCCGGCTTGAAAGGCTTCGGGCATTCGAGGAATTCGCGCCAACGCGCGATAAATTGGCACTAGACGCGGAGGCCCGAAGCTTCAGCTTACCGTCCGCCGATGCAACCGATAAACTCCTCCGCTACGAAGCTCACTTGGACCGGCAACTTTACCGCGCAATGGACCAACTTGAGCGTCTACAGAGGCAGCGCCGAGGAGAAAATGTGCCCCCTCGTCTCAACGTTAATTTGGGAAGGAGGACATAGTTTTGCCAAACAAAGCCAAGAAGTGCTCTGTTTTCAACATCTCGATTCATCGAGAGATGACGCGGGACATGAACTAATTGGAGCGTCTGTCAGCGCTGGCATCAAACAGAAGAGAAATGGAACGGGACGAAAGTGGTCTTGGTACTCATAGAGAGGTCCTCCTGCGCAGAGAAATTTGGATTGAGGGTCGCAACTTGGTGGGGGAAACGGCAACAGTCTAGCAGATGTCGCGCGAAGCGCAACTAAAATTGATGGCGACTTTGATTCATTTCCGGTGCAATGTTATTGAGAGACAATCCTAAAGTTGAAGAAGTGTTTTGCTGGAGCTGAAACAACTGGAGATCCTCACAAGCGACGGCCCAGAGAACTTAACTACAGCGGGACTTCAATCAAGCTCGGTCCTTCGCTCTCAAATCCTTCCCGCAAAGCTTTCGAAAAGCCTTCCAACGAAGTCACGCGCACCGCGGGCACTCCCATTCCCTTCGACAAATGCACCCAGTCGAGTTCGGGACGGCCGATCTCGAACATGTTCAAGGCGCGTCGTCCCGGGTCACCAATACCCAGATAAGAAAATTCACGCTTCAGGACCGCATAGTCGTGATTGGCAAAAACCACCGTCGTGATCTTCAGGCCTTCCCGGGCCATCGTCCACAATGCCTGCGGGGTATACATGCCGCTCCCATCGGCGGTCAGGCATAACACTCGCCTGTCTGGGCTGGCCACCGCCGCACCCACAGCGAGCGGCAGCGCGATTCCTATTGAGCCTCCTGTGTTTCCCAGCCAATCGTGAGGCGGGGCTCCCTTCGTAGCGGCCATCATTCCGCGTCCCGAAGTCATCGATTCATCCACAACAATGGCATTCTCCGGGAGAAGTGCGCCTACGGCGGCGGCAAGGCCAGGCAGTGTGATTTCGCCAGCGGGTAGTTGAGGCCGCCCCGCCTTCTCTCCTGCCAACGGTGCTTGATGCAACGACAACGCTGCCTCAAGCGCCTCGAGCGTGCCGACATAATCCTCGCCGGGAGCTGCCAGGGTGTAGACCTTGCATTCGGAAGACGTGAAAGCACTGTCTTTTCCGGGGGAAGCAAAATATGCCCTTGGAGCGCTTGCCCCGACCAGGATGAGTTGACGAAACTCCTTCAGTTGTTCGACGCCCATTTCGCGGACGTATTGAATTCGCTCCACCGGCGCGATACCGGAGCCACGTTCAAGGCGAGTGATTGGGTAAGGAGCGAACAATTTCGCGCCTGTCGCATTAGCGAGGCGACCCGCTGTCGCCAGTCCTTTGCCGTAAAGTGCATTTCCGGAGATCAGAAGTGCAGTGCGCATCCCCGAACGAAGCATGGTGGCCGCGCCTTCGATGGTTGCCGTTGCGGGCATTGCGGGCGCAGGTAAATCGGGCAGCGGGACTACCGTCCCTCCTTCGCTCCAAGCGACATCGGCGGGAACGATCAGCGTGGCAATCTGGCCTGGAGCCATTCGAGCAGCAACGATTGCATCCACTCCATCGTTGCCAATCTCAGACGCAGCCGAAGATGTACGCACCCACTTGGAGTAAGGTCGAGCAATGCCCTCGATGTCGGAGACCAGCGGGGTGTCGTAACCCAAGTGAAAAGTTGCGTGCTGCCCGACGATATTCACGATCGGAACCTGCGCACGGCTGGCATTGTGTAGGTTTGCCAGGCCGTTGGCGAGGCCAGGACCCAGATGCAGCAGGGTGCACGCCGGTTTCTCACTCATACGGGCATATCCATCCGCGGCGCCGGTGACAACTCCTTCGAAGAGGCCAAGCACGCAGCGCATCTCGGGAATTTTGTCTAGCGCGGCCACGATATGGATTTCCGAGGTGCCGGGATTTGTGAAGCAGGTTTCCACCTCTCCTGCCACCAGCGTGCGAATCAGACTCTCTGCTCCATTCATCGGTTTCAGGCCGCTACCTTTCACCACGAACTAAAATCGGAAGACACATTCCATCATAAACTTCGGTCGGTAGAGCTCAAACCACAAGGGCGATTCCTGCGCGTGAACTCCAAACGTTTTCTCTTACGATGATGAAAGCGGGTTTCAGCGGCTTGCGACGGCGACATTCGGAGATTGCTGAGATAGGTGACTTTTGTTAGATCGATTCTCCGCTCCCGCAACACGATTCGACGTGGTGCCGCTCTCGCTGAGTGCGAGCACAGCATAGGCCGTCGCAGCGTCCCTCATAAAGTGTCCGACGTTCGAAGATGGATTGCGACGCTCGGTCAAGGAGGACGAAGGCCAGGAGCCTTCCTCGCTACTCTGGTTGTGCGCCAGCCACGATAGTCCTCGCTTCAAACTTGCTTCCTCTGCCGGCATCCCCGTCTGTTGCAGAGCGTACACGATCAGGCCCGTCGCATAACCGTCGCTTTGTGTTTGCTGGCGCGTCCAATCCGCCCGCAATCGCGTCCGAGCAAGAGAGTGTAAGCTCCACCCTTTCGGCCACGATAGTACAGACAGTCTCCAACCTCCATCGCTCTGCTGCTGGTTGGTGATCTCAGTGATTATCGACCGCTGTCGCTCCGGATCGAGAAGACCTGGCAATTTCGCCGAAGCCCACAAAAGGGCAGCCCGATTAATCGTCGACTGCGTCGCAAATTTGCGGTTCAGATAGTCACGCAGCACTCCAATTTTAGGCTGGATATCGGGCGTCGAACGGTAATTCTCAGGAGCAGTACCGATCGCGATTGCTGCCAGGGTGGCTCCATAGTATTTCGAGTCCCTTGCCTCCCACGGTTCCATGCCGAATTGAAGCCAGGACCAAGAACCTTTTTCGATGCCTTCAGTCTTTTGTAGAGCCCACATGTTGTCGAATGCTTTGCGCGTGGTGTCACTCAGAGATCCCTTCTCGGCATCATAATTTGCGAGGATCAGGGCGTTAAGAACGGCTTCCGTCCCACGAGATTCGGCGACTTTGCTACCGTCGTATCCTTTGCCGCTGTAAAAAGGTTCGACCTCGTTCCAGAGATGGACGCGCTTGCTGACATTGTCCAAAAGGCTGCGCTCATTTACTGACAGACCTTGTTCGCCGAGCGCCGCGCGGAGCAGGGGCCGCGACAGGGCATAGGGCATGGCCGTGTGACACGAAACACAGAAAGTTCCGTGATCGCGCGCAGCTCCAGGCCACTCCATCCAGATAATTTCTCGTTGATCGAGGTATTCGGCGGCGGCCTTAGGGTCCCACTGGTGCGCGACAGCCTGCTCCGGACGCGAACACGCCACATGCGATCCCGCGACGAGGCAGAGCGCCAACATCAATGCCAGTCGCGGTTCAGCCTTCACTGTTTGCTCCTTTTGCAAGTCCGAGGGAGTACCGAAGGGCGGCTCAGACGCTCGCCAGAGCAGGGGACCTTACAGCTAACATCTGGGTCAAAGCCCAGATATTAAAGAATTTCTCACAATCAGAGCGACTAGACAACTGGAATCGCCTATTCGATTCTGGGTGTATTTCTTTCAAAAGCAGCTGTCCGATCAACCTCAGTTTCGAAAGAATCGTCGAACCAGAGTGGGTCGCGCAAGCGCAGCACCGAGGGCAGCACCCAGAGTGTTAGTGACGATGTCCGTCGTGCCTGAGACTCGTCGCGGTATATAGGCTTGTAGAACCTCGATCATGAAACTCAGCGTTGCCGCGGCGAAAACCGTGTAGAGAATTGATCTGCCTCGACTGCGCGTCGACATCAAATAAGCACAAACGACGAAGCCCAGAGGGACAAATCCAGCAATGTTGAGAAGAATGTCCTTTACATACTCCCAATTTGCTTGGAATTCTTTCCTGGGGGATGACAGCATGGCTTTGTGTGGTACTGAGAAGACTGTTGCTATTTCAAGATCCGGTCCAGTTGCCACCGCATTGTGAATTTTGCGACCCGCCCGCTCGTTGAAGGAGTAGAAAGCAAGAGTCTCGCTGAAGTGGGAAGGATCGACTTTGCTGCCGGACCATCCCTCGTAGTGCTCGAAAACCTGCTCGGTTGTGAGTTCGTTTGAATAGACGGCCAAGCCAAGAAGCTGCCCCGCCCACGGCTCGTAGTACAAGGGCGAAGTCCCTAGAACGATCTGCCCGGCCAACTCCCTTTGCGTGATTGTGAGTCTGGAAAAATGGTGCGCTCCCTGACCATTGGTGTAGACCACGGTCCCGTTAAGCCCGGAGACAATCGTCACCAGTAGGATTTTCCCCGCCTCGAACGCGTGGTCGACATCAAGCTTTCTTCGTCTTATACCGCTGGCTTCTACCACGTCGTGCGACACGAGCAAGCCGTCCGTCCACTGTCTCACAAGAAATTGTTCTGGATTGCTCGGATTATAGAAAGTAAGGATCGTGGACGACGATTTAGTGTCAGCTGGCCTCAGTAGGAGCTCCACGGTGCAAGACTGCTGGGGATTGCTCTGCGCGGCTTGCAGGGGTACTTTGCTTATAACGAGGCCGGGTCTCTCGAACTCAATTCCATTCGCGTCTGTCAGCCAATGAACCCGGTTCCGGGGAAAAGGATTGAGAGGCCACAGCGTCGCGGCCAAAACCGCTAAAATCGTGACCATACAGACGATTCCGAGTCTGTTCCGATCCTGCGCTGCGTGTAATTTGTCGTGCACCGTTTTTATGTCGAACCTGTCAGTCCGTTTTTGTGCCGTTCGATCGGAGGAGCGTTTCTTTCAGGCGTTAAAGATTGATCCTCTAATTACATATGCGAGCCTTGAATGCGCGAGTATTCTGCGCTTGGAACGGCTGGACGTAGATTCAAGTCGCTAAAACAAATGCATAGCCAGGAAACTCACGCCGCTAGCTCCTCGCGAATGAAACAAATAGCAGACAGTTTTGCCAGGCGACCGAGAACTAGGTTTCTTTCGTTCATTGCACTTGCTGCGATCGTAAGCCTACTGCAGACCGGATGCAAAAGAAGTCCGGTCGCCACTGGCACGGCTTCGATCCGACCGCAGACGGAAACGGCTGGACAAGCCGCAACGTCGACCAGCAACCATCCCGTCGCCCGCCTGGTCTGCCCGCTCTTGGGCTCATCCCCTGTACCCTCGGCACTTCCATTGAACGGAGGACACAGGGTGATTCTTTCCTGGAAGGCCAGCGCGCCTGCGGACACCAAACACGCTGCCGCCGTTGGTTATTGCGTCTATCGCGGGACAGGCCAGGATGGCCCTCCTACAGAGTTGCTTAACCACTTTCCGTTTTCTGCCAACAAGTGTGCAGATGATTTGGTGGAGAATGGCAAGAAGTACCATTACCTGGTCCGTGCGATCAGTGACAAAGGACTTGCCAGCATCGCGTCGGGAACGGCTCGCGCCGCAATTCCAAAAGAGCCACGAACCAATTCGAATGTTTCCGCAGATTCGACGCCCCTGTGCCGCCAATCAGCCGATGTGAAATAGTTTTGGTTGGATTTTTGTTCTTAGCCGAGTGCCGCTTTTACATAGCCAGTGAGCACCGCCGCAAGCTCTTCGAAATGCTTGCCGACCATTCCCAGATGATCGCCGGGCACGGTCTCGACCTCAAATTTCTCCGCCAGATGCTTCCAAACCGCAGCCGGATCGTTCGGGAGGTAAGCATTGGTCTCAGGCCGCACGAACTTTATCTTGCCCGGATAAAAGCTGGGGCGATAACGCTTCATAGCTAAGAAATCAATCTGCTTAACTCGCTCCGTAGTTTCAGCGAAGGACAAGCCAGAGGTTTTTTTCGCGAGACTGTGTGGTTTGCGACCTTCCCTTGCAGGCAATCGCTGCCCGAAGGCGCGAAGAACATTCGCAAATGCTATGCGCATGGGTTTTCGGCGCAAATCCGAAAGATGATTCTTGATCTTTTTTGCGCCCAGAGACAGGCGCTCGCCCAATGGAAAATATCGAGGATCGGGATAGGTATCGACCATCGCCAGTAGCGCGACGCGCTTGCCACTCTTCAACAGGCGCTGTGCCATTTCCAGCGCGATCAGCCCGCCATAAGAGTAACCGATCAATACGTAGGGATCTTGCGGCTGAAGTTCCCGCAGAGCATCGAGATAATACTCCGCCATATCCTCAATGCGTCCGAGTGGGGGCTCCAATCCGTCGACGCCTCTGGCCTGAATTCCATAGATCGGATTTTCCGTGCGAATATGTTTTGCCAGTTCGGAGAAACTCGCACGCCCACCCACCCCGTGGCCAATAAAGATTGGCGGATGCTTACTGCCCGCCTTCAGTAGGACGAACGGTGAAAACCGCGGAAGGTTCGGCCGTTCTAACATGGCGGCCAGCTCTGCAATCGTTGGTGCGAAGCAGATCGTTGCGGTCGGCAGTTGCCGGTTAAATACCTGTGCGATCTCGGCAAATGTCCGGTCCGCCAGTTCGTCGGTGCCGCCCAGAGCATAAAACTTTTCTCCGGGGCCTATCGGTGACCGTTGCAGCACACGCTGCCATATCTGCGTGAGCGTTTCGATGGTCTCGCCACTCGGGTTGTCAGGCCGCTCTTTAAGCAAAGCTCCGCCGCTCATGAGTGTGCGAACGTCCAATAGAGTTCTCTTGCTTTGGCATAGATGGGGCCAAATGGAAGCGAGCGGTCGCTGATCCTGGTCACGGGAACGACCTTGGAGTAGTTTCCTGTGGCGAACATCTCATCCGCCTTCTCGAAGTCCTGATAGGTCAGAGTTTTCTCGACCACGGTCACGCCGGCCTTACGCAATAACCCAATCACCCTCTGGCGCGTGATCCCAGCCAGAAATGTTCCATTCGCGATTGGAGTAAACACCACACCATCCTTCGTCATAAAAACATTGGAGGTCGCCAGTTCCGCGATGTTGCCGCACATGTCACAGACCAGTGCATTGTCGAAACCCCGTTCGTGCGCTTCGAAGAGCGCTCGCGAATTGTTGGGATAAAGACACCCAGCCTTGGCATCGACTGGCATTGTGTCAATGGTCGGCCGTCGGTACGGAGACAGCGTGACCGAGAAGCCCTTCGGTACCCGCATCGGCGCTTCGTAGATCGATAGGCACCAACGGGTCGACTCGGGATCGTGTGCCTGAACCCATGGTCCTTCTTTCTCAGCCCAGTACATCGGGCGAATGTACAGAGCGGCGTCTTTGTCGAAGCGGGCGATCCCTTCCCGCGCCAACTTGACCCATTCTTCGGTCGCAACGGTGGGTTTCAGATACAGTTTTTTTGCCGAATCGTTGACCCGCGCGCAATGAAGATCAAGGTCGGGGGTAACTCCTTCAAATGCCCGGGCACCGTCGAAGACCAGTGAGCAAAGCCAGGCGGCATGGGTGCGTGGGCCCATGATGGGGACGTTGCCTTCGTGCCAGTCTCCCTCGAAATAGGTCCAGGTTTTCGACCATCCGCTTCCCAGTGTCATTTACTCCCCCTTACCGCTGACCGTACGCTATGCTACCGCAAATTAAGTACGGAGTGCACGAACTCCCTCCGAGCCTCTCCTACCGCGAATCCGAGCACGTCGGATGCAAAAGCTCCCGCTGTCAAAGTCACCGAAGTTTGCTCAAAGCGTAAGAACCGGCTGGTGCGAGGATCGAACAGGATTAAACTTTACTCTGTGGGTGTGGCGCTCGTGCTTGGTTCGACGCTGGTTGGTTCGACGCTGGTCGATTCGAGATCACGTTCGTAACACGGGACGCCCCCGCGATCCAGAAATGGACTCTTGCGGTCGGGGCACCCTGCGCGGTAAAGACAAATCCGGCAGCTTGGCTTACGCAACCGGCGAACGATCGCTACCACGCACGCGACCAGAAAGGCAGCGAGAAGATAGATCCAGCCCGCCGCGTGCAAGAAAGCAGCCATGGTTAATGGTATGAACCCAGTAGCCGCGAGGTATGTGATCAAGATCACAGAGTCGAGTGACGATCGATCTGTGAGCTTTGATCCGTAGCGCACCGATTCGTCGCCTCGTGCTGATACGCCGCTCGATTCGTAACCATACGGCATGCTAACGCGCTTAAACTGAAAGGGATATCTTGCCAACCAACATCGACCAAAACGTTCGAACCATTTCGTGGTCGCCTCCCGTGTTTATCGCGCTTATGGCGATATCTCTCGCGATTTGGTGGGCTCCTCTAACGTCTACGTTCGCTTTGGCATTGAACGAAGAACAATACACTCACATCCTGCTGATTCTCCCCATCAGCGCCACTCTGATTTTCCTTGATTCGAAAGCCGATTGGAAACTTGATCGGAGATCTGACGGGAAATCGTCCGAACCAGGAGTAGGCGCGAGTACAACCCTTGCTTCCGCGTTCTTGGTTGTCGCTGTTTTCGTCAATGCGATTGTCAGATGGAAGCTGCATCTCTCCTGGGATGTGCAACTGGCGACGACCATGCTGGCGCTCGTGCTGTGGTGGATTGCGGCATTCCTACTTTGTTTCGGCCTGCGCGCCTTCCGGCTCTCTCTCTTCCCTCTCTGTTTCTTGCTGTGGATGGTTCCTCTTCCGGGGTTCGTAGTGAGCCCAATCGTCGGATTTCTGCAGCAGGGTTCGGCCGCGTCCGCGCATCTGTTTTTCGCCGCAGCCGGCGTTCCCGTGGCGCAGAGGGGTATGCTGGTGCACATTCCGGGATTGACCCTCGAGGTTGCTCCCGAGTGCAGCAGCATCCGTTCGAGCGCAATGTTGCTGGTCACAACCATGGTTGTCGCGCACCTTCTTTTACGTTCAACCTGGCGAAGGGTTTTGGTCGTGGCTGCGGCGATCCCTCTTTCGGTTGCCAAGAATGGGCTTCGGATATTTACTCTCGGCGTGCTCGCAACCCGCGTCGATCCAAGTTTTCTGAGTGGCAGACTCCACCGCCAGGGCGGAGGTATTTTCCTTCTTATCGCTTTGGGAGCGATATTCCTGCTTATTTGGATTCTGCGCCGTGGCGAAGCGGAAAAGCCAAAACTCGACCCTCGCGCTCCTCTTCCAGAAAAGATCTATCGCGCGAACGCTTAACGATTATGCCCTCTGTCGATACGGCCTATCGATGAGCCAGGTCAAAGGTCACCGCTGCCGCAGAAGAACCAATGTTCAGCATGGAGACCATGCGCTCCATCTTGTGATGTCCGGTTTTGTGGAGTAGGTAGCTGACGCCAAGCACTCCCGCGGTCTCGCCCGCGAAGTTCATTGCCAGTCCTGGCGTGCTGCCGCTAAACAGACGGGTTACAGGATTCAGTTCCTGGCCACCGCTGCGCAGATTATCCCGGGTCACGACGAAATCGGCGGCGCTAAAAGCGGCGCTTGTCGCAAACAGAATGCTATTCTCACGGTCCCAAAACCGATGCGGGATCGGCGTCTCCGGCAACGCAACCGGTTGTACCGACGTCGCCCTGGGAGCCGGCGTAAATGCGGCGGGTTGCATCTCTCCAGGTTGGAGCAGCGCCAACGAAACGTCTTGGGCTGCGCCCAATAAACAACGCCCAAGCAAAACTGCCAGTACAAATACGGTTCGGGGTCGCAAAATTGAGCCAAGCCTTTTATTGATCATGACTTTAGTGAGGGGCCAGTATTGGCTACCTGTACTAGTACTATCGCATCTGTCTGACCAAGGAGAATGGCCCCTCCGTGCCATTAAGCCATTTAGAATGATTACTTTAGGGAGGGCGTCCGTTACTGGAGTTACCAGGCAGGTCGCAAGAAGTTGCGCACGGAGATACTTTCTCTGTCGGGCAGTGCCTTGCTTGTGCTCTATCCGGGACGGGTAGTGCAGTTGGGCTCCGCAAGAACCTTCACTATGATCGCGATTTGATTGTGATCTCGGGGAAGTATTTTTCTGCGCAGCGTGGAGCCGCCCTGAATGAAGTCGAAGCAACGCAAACCGCGCGTGGCGTCACTTTTTGGCGACACCACGCGCGGATTGCTTTCTTCTCAAACTTAACGGGATAAGCTTCTAATTAGCTCTCGACCAAATCCTTCAATCGATTGCCTACGGGATTGTAGTCTGCACCGACGCCGAGCGAGCGCTCTCCATTCCAACCGAATTTACCGATGTGGCCGCGTAATAGTATGTATTGCCCGAGGCAACTGTGCTGTCAGTGAATGCGGTCGTAGAATTCAGCGCGGGATTTATCTTCGCAAACGTGCCATTCGCCGCCGAACTGCGATAGATGTTGTAGCCCACCACATCTGAACTGGAATTCCACCAGAGGTTTACGCTGTAGGCCGTTACCGCGCCGGTGCCGCTGACAGATTCAACTGTTTTGGCAGTCGAAGCGTTGCTGACAAACGAAAGAGATCCAGACTGCGCTCCGCTGGCGCTTGGGGTGAAAGCAACATTGAATGACACTGGTTGCCCAACCGGAATCGTGAATGGGAACGAAGCTCCGCTCAGAACAAATTCAGAGCTGCTGCTTGCCGCCGAAGAGACCGTCACGCTCGCGCCCGTCGCATTCATCGAGATCGATTGAGTCTGGGTGGTGCCTACAGGCACGCTACCGAAAGTCAATGGTGTGGGAGCTACCGATAACTGCCCAACGACGGCTGTTGTTCCCGTGCCTGTGAGGGGTATGGCCATCCAAGGACCCAGTAGAGCTAGGCTGCCTCCAACTTCGCCGGCGGACTGCGGGCTGAAGATCACGTTCATCGTCATGCTCTGCCCCACACCCAGCGTCAAAGGAAATGTGGCGCCGGTCATCGAAAACTGGCTGCCCATCATCTGGCTTCCGGTGATCGTTACATTCCAGCTTCGAGCATTCGTCACGACGACAGGCACGCTGGAACTGCTTCCTACCGCAACCTGGCCAAACGGAATAAAAGAAGGACTGATCGTTAGGGCTTCGCTCTTCTGGCCTCCGCCGTCCACGTTGAGCATCAGCGCCGCACTCGAATCGGCGCTGGTCAATTTAATTGCCCCGTAAGTCCATCCCGTCGTAGTGGGAGCAAAGCTTACGCTCACATCGACACTCTGTCCCACCGCCAACGGCATCGGCAGGCTCAAAGGTGACGCCGTGAATACGGGATTGCTACTGGTGATTGCCGCGACGGTCACACTCGTCGTCCCATTGTTCGTTACAGTAGCAATCAAAGTTTCGCTTTGACCGATCTCCACACCTCGAAAATGAAGAACCGAAGGCGCCGCCGTAAATTGCGGGCTAGACGCTGTGGCGATGACAGGCGCCATGAGCAGCGAGATCGTCAGGCTGATTGTTAGAAAGTGGAGGGTTCGGAAGAAACGGTACCGGATGATGGACTGGGGGGGTCTCATGCATCTATTCTGCGAGCTTTCCGTACAACGCAAAAGATATCGGCAGTACAGCAACTAGTGGCGTTAGTACAATAGTCCCGAATTGGACTTTCGAGGGTCTTTACTCTGTGCGCGATTTCCGCTGTAATCCGACCCAGACCGGCGAGGATCTAACGGGCGTGATCTGTGCGGGACTCAAACGAACGTTGGCTCATGCGCTGCAGGATGTGCAGGATCATCACACGCTGCAAGTTGCGGCTGCTCTCTCCTATTACTTCTTCTTGGCCCTCTTCCCCGGACTGATCGTCCTCTCTGCGTTGCTGGCTTCGATTTCCACGACCGATCTCTTTGTCTGGGTGCTGGTTACGATGGGCCGGTTGCTGCCCCCGGAGACCATGCAAGTAGTTTTTTCTGTTCTGGCTGATGTGCTCTCTGCCCACCGGCGCGCATGGTTTTCCCTCGGAATGCTCGGAATGCTGTGGGTCGCGACAGCCGCCTTTGACGCCCTGATCGAAGCACTAAATATTGCTTACGACCTCAAGGACGACCGCCCAATGTGGAAGACGCGACTCTTAGCTCTCGGACTGGCAGCAATCTGCGGAGCGCTCTTCCTCTCGGGTCTTGCCATAATCCTCGTCGGACCGCGCTTTGGAGAATGGCTGGCTGCAAGACTCGACATCCCACACGCATTCGCGGCGCTTTGGCCTCTTCTGCATTGGACGATTGCGATCGGCTTCACCGTGCTTGCCGTCGAATTACTTTATTTCCTCGCGCCACGCGTCAAGCCCAAATTTGTGGACACGCTGCCGGGAGCAGTGCTAACTGTAGGATCGTGGCTAGGCCTGTCGTCCTTGCTGGGCATCTACTTCCGTCATTTCGCAAACTACAGCCGAATTTACGGGACGCTCGGAGGCTTCATCGCATTCATGACGTGGTTACAGTGGACTTCATTTGTGATGCTGGTTGGGGCAGAGATCAATGCCGAGCTGACAAAGGCACGCAAGGCCAAAAGCCGCGACAGGGTTTTATTGACGGAAAAGACTCGTGCTCCAGACGAAGCAGCGTAATCACAAGATTCGCCGTTGAAAGATTCACGAATCGTAGCAATCATAACTACAAGTTTGAGAATCACGAGGTTCGTATCTGGGCACAGCTTGACCCGTGCCGTTCTGGCCGCAATTGAGGGAGGATAGCGCTACCGGCTTGCACTCCGCGCGACTACGCAAGTCAGAACGACCCTGTTAATTTCTTCCTACGAAAGCGCACCGACAAAATCTGCGTCACAACCAATTGTGACGTGTGTCATGGCGCTTGCGCTTGCCAGGGTACAGGCTCTTAGCGAAAGGAGGAACTGCAAGTCCTTCTTTAGTCTGAGTCAGCGTGCCGCCGGAGAGCGCTGGCGTTTTCTTCACTTCGAGCCGGTAGCACACAGCAGCTCCTCATCTTCACAAATTTCGTTGATAGCCGGTAGAAATTGACCCACGCACCGAACTGTGAAGCTGTGGATTGGCGCGGTTTCTTGATTCGAACTGCAGACGCTTATGCCTTCTAAATTTTTCGCCTGGAGAGCCTTCAATGCTGCATCTCGACACTGGTAATACAGGTTTCATGATTCTATGCACCAGCCTGGTCATGCTGATGACACCCGGCCTCGCATTCTTTTATGGCGGTCTGGTAGGGCGAAAGAACGTGCTCGCCATCATGATTCAGAGTTTTGTCTCGATGGGCTGGACGACGGTGATCTGGTATATCTACGGCTATTCCTTGTGTTTCAGCGGGGACTGGCACGGGGTCATCGGCAACCTCCACAACGCCTTTCTGCGCGGGATTGATCTCAGTACCCCGTCTCCCAATATCACGATCCCGGCATTTGTCTTCATCGCCTATCAAATGATGTTCGCCATTATTACTCCCGCGCTGATCTCCGGCGCCTTCACCAATCGAGTCACCTTCAAAGCCTACATGCTGTTCCTGACCGGTTGGCTGACCTTTGTTTATTTCCCATTTGTGCACATGGTCTGGGGTGGAGGCTTTCTGCAGCAATGGGGCGTGAAGGACTTTGCCGGCGGCATCGTGGTCCACAACATTGCGGGCTTTGCTGCTCTGGCGTCCGTCTTGTATGTGGGCAAACGCCGCATTCTGGACCGCGGGCCGCACAGCATACCACTGGTTGCGCTGGGCACGGGACTGCTGTGGTTCGGGTGGTACGGCTTCAACGCCGGCAGTGAAATGAGAGTGGATTCGGTCACCGCCACTGCGTTTCTCAATACGGATGTGGCTGCCTCATTCGCAGCTGTCACCTGGCTGCTGGTGGCGTGGTTCAACGAAAAAAAGCCTAAGTTCCTCGGCTTGCTTACCGGAGCTGTTGCTGGACTGGCAACTGTGACTCCCGCGGCTGGCTTTGTTTCTCCCACCACGGCAGTCATTATTGGTTGCGTTTCCGGAGTGGTTTGCTATTACGCAGTTGAAATGAAAAATAAGCTGCACTGGGATGACGCACTCGATGTTTGGGGAGTGCATGGCGTGGGCGGTTTTCTTGGCATTGTGATGCTGGGCATCTTCGCCACCCGGGCCCACAACCCCGCAGGTGCAGATGGCTTGCTCAGCGGCGATCCGACTTTCCTCTTGAAGCAGGTCGTTGCTGTGACCTTCTCGTCAGTCTGGGCATTCGTTTTCACCTACGCCATGCTCCGGATTATCGATGCGTTCACCACGGTGAAAGTCAGCGAGATGAGCGAGGAAATTGGCCTGGATGAATCCATTCATGGCGAGCACGCCTACGAAGATGTTTTCCGTGTCGAGGAGCTGGTTCATAGCGCGACCGTGATTCATGAGGAGGAGCATCTAGCGGGCCGGAAATGAAGAGAAAGGGGCTTTGGCGAGCAGGACGCCGGTCCCTTGTCAAACTGATCGTGGCAGGGGTGATGGTCACATCACCCCTGCATACACGCGCGCAGGTCAGCGCTCCCGTCCTGCGTAATCGCATAACATTGTCAGAATCTCGTATGCAGTCGGCCATCCACGGATACTCCACCCACCTGATCGCGGGTAGCGCTTACCGACCAGCGCTTGTTGATCTGGTATTCGCCCTGAACCACTTCGCTGCCGGGCTGCGACACATCCGTGGAAAAGGTGAAGAGAAAATTCTTGGTTACGCGTTGCTGCACCGCGAGGGTGGCGCCGGAATTCTGATTGCTCCCGCCGATACCAGGATTGATTTGCAGACTGGAGATGCCCGCGATCTTCTGCAAGCTGCCAGTGAGCTGGCTGGTGGCCTGCGAAGCAATCATGGAGTCGGTGCTCTGGCTTGACGCGGCTGACTCCTGCGTAGTCTGGCCCCGTGCAATAAGGTTGATGATATCGGCCGTCGAAAGCGGCGGGTCCGAGGTGTAGGAAGTCGTCAGTTTATCGAATGGACCGCGTAAATTAAGCGTGAGATTGTATTGTTCGACGGTCGTGGTCGCCGAAACATTCAGCACCGGACTAGTGGTACTAGGATCATCAAAGGTAATAATTCCACGCTGCAACTGGTAACGAACGTTGCGATAGAAAAGCTCGCCAGCAGTAAGGTTCGTGCGTCCCGTAATCACGGGATTGGCCACGGTCCCGCCGACCTGTACGTTCACGCTTCCTTCCAAGCTAATTTGCGTACTGTTGGCGCTCAAATTCTCCTTGGATTGCACTCCGACGGCGAGTTTGATGGTGTCGGCGAAGCCAGGTTGCGCGGGTATGGAAGTGTCGCCGCTGAATTGATCGGAAAACGTGGAAAGATCGAAGTCAGGAGTAAAAGAAAGCGAGTCGATTAGAACGCGGCCGCTCAATGTGGATGCGGTTTTGTTACCGCTGAATGCCAGATTGCTGTCGAGCAACGTTCGCAGGCCGTCAGGATACCGCAACCGCACTGACTTGCTCTGCAGCGCAAGGTTGAACCGTAAGCTGGGGCGGTAGACGATCGATCCCCCGGCAGAGACATCTCCGCCGCCAACCTGTCCGGTGAGCTTTGAGATTTGAATGCTCTCTTTGCCGATGTCGAGAGTTCCATTGAGCTTCTCGACGCCGAGCGGCGCTCCAGCGTAGAGCATGGCCACATCCTGCAGGCGAATCTGGCCGCTCACGCTGGGGTCCTGCGCAGTTCCCGACGCTCGAATGTCGAACGAGACGGTCCCGGAACTTTTGGTGTCGGGAGAAAAGATCCTTATTATGCGCGCATCGATTGAGCCCTGCGCAATCAGGCTTGCCGAGGTGTTGCTCGCGAATGGAATATTGCCTTGCAGCTTAAGCGAAGTATCGGTGCCACGAATTTCCGCAGGTTGAATGGTTAAGACAGAATGCGAGTAGTCAGCTTTGACCGGCGACGCAACCCCAATTTGTAGCGATTGGTAGGTTGCATCGAGTGTGGGAATTGTAAGGTGCGCTTCTAATCGTGTTTTGTCTTTCAAGGGGCCTTTCAACGTTGCGTGCAATTCGGTTTGCCCCTTGAAGCCTTCAGGAACGCTGGAAAGGTAAGTGGCCAACAGCACATCAAGTGGAATCGCGGTAGTCTCAACGGAAGCATCGGTGTAATAGTCGCCAGTCAGATTCACGCTCGCTCGAGCCTGCACAGAGGCATCAACGACCTTCGAGCTCAGAGTGAGGTCCGCCTTCTGATTGGCGACGTGAAGCTCGGCCTCGATGTTCGATATCGATTTGTCACGCACCGCAAGTTGCGGCAACCGCAACGTCGCGCTTAATTGAGGATCGTCGAGAGTTCCTCGCCCGCTGGCTGAGGCTGTTAACGTTCCAGACAATCCCAAGTTCTTCGCCTGTACGGCGTGCAGCTTTTGCAGAGTCAGTGAGGGTGCGTCAAGCCGAACCGTATAAGCCTTGGTTCTCGGAGTGTATGAGAGATCGGCGTCGGCAGTACCCGCCGGCAGCACGACATGCAACGACGAAACAATGGCTCCGTGATCGGTATGGAATTGCGCGGCAAAAGTCTGAACCCGTTCGCTATATACCTCAGCGTTCGCAATCTGGAGCCTTCCCGAGCCTTGTGGATCCAGCTGCGTTCCGGTGAGAGAAACCGCGGCTGTCAAATCTCCACTGACAGGATATTGGAGATCTGCGATGCGTTGCAGTTCGGCGATGGGCATCTGCTGCAACGACAGACTTACCCTCATCGAGCTGCTCGGCAAGTAATGCCAATCCAGTAGAGCGACTGTGCCGTTGATTGCAGCGCGCCCGCGGTGTGCACTGACGAGTGTGGCATTCGTAACTTCGATCTGCGACGGGCTCGCCACGAGACTTGCCTGCACACTCCGCCACTCGCTGTCTTGCATATTAAGATCTTGTGCGGAGAACTGTCCGGTGATCTGCGGCTTCGCCAACGATCCGCGCACCGTCGCGTTCACACTCGCGGATCCAGAAACCGGTGGCAACGCAGAACCACTGCTGCGAAACGCAGAAACGAGGGACTCCAACTGGTGCAGATCGTTGGTGCTTGCCTGTAAGCGCAAATCCGAGCGATCGCTGATCTGACCATCTGCAGTCAGGGTCGCGGACGGAATGCGGAGCGTCGATTGGCGAAGGGTGAGAGAATTGCGCGCCCCGTCATAGCTCGCGTGAATCGTGCCGTTGATGGGAATCTGATTCCCTGACGTCGAAGTTGTACTGGATATGCTTTTCGCCGCGGCGCTCACCGCAAGATCGGAGTTCAGCCGAATTTTGCTGACGCTGCCCGCCCATGAAGCGTCGGCCGTGCCATTGAGCGTTCCAGAGACGGCAACCTGCCTGACTGCAACGAGTGCCTGCTGCATCTCTCTCAATGAAATGTTATGCAGCGAAGCGCGCGCTCGCAAGGAAGGCGTAGCATCCAGATTCTGAACGCTGAGATCGGCATTAAGGTGTCCGCCCAGAGAATTAAATTCAATATTTCTGGCTTGCAACGCTCCATCTGCGAGTTGATAGCTTCCTCGCAATTTGTCAGCTGACACGCGGCCGCCTGCAGCCACTGCGGAAAGTGATTCGCTCGCGATCTCTCCGTCGACGGCGAGTCCGCGCAGCACAGACTGGTTCGGAATACTCCTGTAGTGAATCTGTCCAGTGAGCAAAAGATCGCCGGCAGGCTTATGCGCCGGCGTCACGGAGGCAAAATCTATCGCATCCATGCGAATGTTGTAGTCCGCGGCGACGACCGGTTGAGTATAGTTACTTAGATTTCCCCGTACCGAAGCGACAGAATTCCCTACTTTCAAGACTGCTGATTCAATCGAAAACAGAGTAGGCGTGGCACTGAACTTCGCCTGAAAGCTGTGTGGCAGCGGTTCGTATTGCCCATAACGCAAGTGGCCAGTGACATAAGAAATCGAACCGCTGTAACGCGTGGCGAGCTGGTCAAAATGGATCTCAGCACCCAGGTCATAAAGATCGGCATCGAGTGGAGTTTCCCGATCGTTATAAGTCACTTCACCCCGAGTCAATTGTGCATGCCACGCCGCGAGATCGAATACGCTCGTCTTCGAACTACCTTTACCCGGAGGAGCAGTTGGCAAGTTGCTCTTGCCTGATCCGTCGACTCGCACCCGCGCCACGGGGTGCTCGATGACGATCTCACTCAAATCCACCTTGCGATGCAGCGCGGACTGAATCTTGAGGCCCACGGTTAATTTGTCGATGTGCAAGAGCGGCGCCTCGTTGGCGCTTTCGGTTCCATGCACCGTGATGTTATAGAGATGAGCGGTGAGCGTGGAAAGACTGAAGTCGAGTCTGCCGATCGTCGTGGGCGCGCCAGTGGCTTGCTGGGCTGCCTCTGCGATCTTTCTCATTGCGAACTGATTAAAGGTGCTGCTCTTCAAGAATAGAAATCCACCAACCCAGGCGCACGTGAACAGTACCGCAAGCACGGCCAGTATCCATCCCGCAATTTTCCGCCACTTCATAGTTTCGTCCGCAAATAACTTCTTCTAAAACGCCTGGCCGATCGTGATGAAGTACTGCGTGGGGTTGATGCCGGGAACGGGATTGAGGTTGTGGCCAAGATCGATTCGAATCGGGCCGATGGGCGTCGAATAGCGAAGCCCAATCCCCACTGTATTCGTGTAGTTGTTGACGAAGTTCGGCAGGTTAATCGCGCTGTAAACATTGCCGCCATCATAGAACACGACCCCGCCAAGCGCCTTCATAATCCTCAGCGGGAAGCGCAATTCAGAGTTCAGGATGAAAAGCTCGTTCCCGCCTACCGGCACCGTAACGTTGACGCATCCCGTCTGATTTTGCAGGCCGGTGCAGAAGGGCACAATCCGCTGCGGCCCCGCTTCATCAATGGGAAATCCACGAAGAGAAGTGCCACCGCCGGAAAAATAAAGCTGACTGGTGGGGATGAAACTTCCAGCAAAAGATTCTGCCAGGCCGAGACGAATGCTGTTGGCGAAGACCACCGAATGAAACGACTTATAGGTAGCAAACTGCCCGAAAAACCGCGCGAAGTTTGCGCTGGATCCGAGCGCGGTCGGGGTAATGCCAAGACTGATGGTGCTGAAGATGCCGCGATGCGCGTCCAGGGGCTTGTCGCGCGTGTCGCGAATCAGGGTGGCGGAAAAAGTCGAGAGGCGCACGCGTTGGTCCTCAGGCAGTACAAGCTCGGGAACCAGCAACTGCGACAGGACGGTCTTGTTGAAGTCATACCGAAGTTGCAGGCGCGTATTTTTCTTGCGGTTGAGCAAGCGCTCGAGCTGAAACGACATATCGCCGAGGCTGGCTGCGAATAGCGGGTTTTCAGTAGTCCGTTCCAGAGAGAAACTTGTCAACGAACTCCATTGCGAGCCAATAAAATGCGGTTGCGCGTAGTTCGTGAGGAAACGCTGATCGAGGCGCGAAAGAAGAATCGAAGCACCCAGGGTTTCACCCAGCCCACGCATGTTGCGGCGATCGAATTCAATCGAACCGCGCGGGCTCGCGTAAGTAGCCTGGCTGGGTGCGATCTTATTGTTGCCCAGACCGATTGTCGGCAGGCCCGGGACCGCAACCGTTCCCGAAGGCACGTTGCCGCCGCGATGAGAGACTTCAAAGCCAAAACCGTAAATAATCTCGTTGCGCTTCGACTCATGAACCTTGACCAGCGCCGTCTCCTCGGTTTGATCAGTAATCGGCCGCCGCGGCCCGACACTCGACCAGTCGAAAATATTTAAGTCGTAAAGACGGGTTTCCGCTCCCAGCATCTGCACTTTTCTCATTGGAGACTCGGCGGGAAGCTGCGCCGTCTTTTCAATGAGCGAAAGCTGGGTTCGCTTCTGCCCCAGGTAAACAACGGGACCAACGCGGACGAGTTGATGTTCGTCGATCGCATAAGTAACGTCCACCCCGCGCGGATCGCCCGCCTCGCGGCTAACAGTTGCCTTTACTTCAGCATTCGGGTAGCCGCGGTCCAGATAGGTAGCCGAAATGCGGTTGCGATCTTCCGCCAAGCGCCGCGGAGAATAAGGCGCGCCGGCTCTCAGCTCGAAACCCTTCGGAGCCGTCAGTTGGTCGTATGGAATATGATCGTTTCCAGTGACGTTGATGTCTCCTACCATAGTCTGCTTGCCTTCCGTAATTTCGAATGAAACGTCAATTTTTGGGTCGTGCTTCATCACACTCGAAGTTATCTTGACGTCCTCATAGCCTTTATCGCGGTAAATAGCCTCCAGGTTGGCGACGCTTTGCTTCAGCAGTTTCTGGCTGACGCTGCCGTGGTTCCAGATACGAGCCTTCTTGACCGCAGCATGAGGCAGTAACTCCGCGTCTGAAATCTCGTGGTTTCCATGAAACGAAATGTGGCCGACTTTGAGTTTCTTCGCTCGGTCGATTTCATAGACAAGCAAAACCTGGTCGGCCTGCCGCGTAAGATTCACTTTTACCGCGACGTCGAAATATCCCTTCTTCTGAAAGTAATCAACCAGGTTTTCCTGTCCTTCTTCCACCAGATCGCTGTCGATGCTCCGCTCGGAATAAATCGGAATCAATTTTCTCATCTCCCGGCCCGAGAGAAATGGCAGCCATGAAAGCTTCGCGCCGGTCGCACGCACGATGACGACCGGACCAAGCTCCACCTTGAACGAAACGTCCACACGATTGCTTTCAGAGTAATACTGCGGTGGATTTTGTTGCACGCTGCTGGCCAGGCGATGTTGCTGCGAAAGAGTGCGCTTGATCAGCGCTTCGGCGGCCTTCAGGCGCTCCGCGGTATAAGGTTTGCCAGTCTTGAGCAGACCTCCCGTGAGCCGTGCGCGAAGTGTACGGGTGGAATGCAGCAAACGCGTGGCGTCGGTGCCCTCAGCCCCCTGAATTTCCACCTTCGCGATTCTAGCCCGCCTGCTGAGCTTGACCACATAGCGAACGTTGACCAATTGGTGCGCATCGTCAATCTTGATGTCAGATTGAATTTGCGATTGAAAATATCCGTTACGCTTAAGAAAATCTTGCAACGCTTGTTCCCCCACAGCGACGCGAGCAGGATCGTAAGGATCTTCGTCGGGAAGATCGGCAACTTGCAGCAGCCGTGTATAGGAAAAAACCTGCGCCGCACCAGGGAAGTCGACAATGCCAATGAAGTAGGCGGGCTCAAGCAAAAAGCTAACTCGTATTCCGGAGAGATCGGGAACGACACTCACCGTGACTTTAGGAAAGTGCCCGGCTTGTTGCAAGGCTTGAACGCTGGCCTCGACCTTTGCCTGGGAATAAGGCTCTCCGGCTTTCTGTAGAGGAACCGGGCGCAGCGGTTCCAGATCGCGGTGAGGATTGCCAATCAGTGCAACGGCGCTTACGTTCTGACCTTCATAAACAGTCGATGGCCCCTGGACCTGAACTTGGCCCGATACGCAAGTCACCAAACACAAAACGAGCAGTGCTGGCAAACGCATATAGGGCCGAAAGTTGCCGGTCGCGCGCGCATCGACCTCCGAGTCTTTCACAGTGAGCCAAATGATACAGCCTCAAACGTTCAATCGACGTGCAGCTTGGATGCGCGCCGGAGCAGAGGTGTTGGTTCGCGACAGCCCGAAGAGAGAATGTACCGATATCGATGTCCGCATTGCTGTCAGGCCTTTCCCGTCAGAAGGCCAGGTGCAGCGACAGTTGCATAAAGCGATTGCTCCCGACCGTCTGCTTAATCACTCCAAAGTTTTTGGTATTCGGCGACGCAGCTGTCAATGGTGTTGTGTTGAAACAGGGGAACGGGTTGAAGCAGCTATTCAGCTCGAAATCAGTATTCGGCGTATCAAAACTCGGCTGGTTGAAGATGTTGAACGCGTCGGCCTGGAACTTAAGATTGAAGCGCTCTGTGACCTTGAAATTCTTGAAAACCGAGAAATCGAAACGCGTTTGAAAAGGGGCGCGAAAGATGTTACGTCCATTGGAGCCGAAGCCGGTTTCGAGAGTATCGCAAACGGGCTTCCCGGCAGTCGTCGGACCGCACGGCGGCACTCCATCCTGGCCTGGGCTAAGAAACGGGATTGAGAAATCGTTGGGATTAACGTATGGAACCTTCACTCCTGCAAGTGTTCCAGAGGTAAAGTAATTGTCGGTTCCACCCTGAGTAGCCTTATTGGGCGAAACTCCCGGAGACAACGGGAGAATCGGATTGGTGATGAAGTCATCCGCACTGAAGTAAATGCTGGCTGCGCTGCCGGAAAAATCGATCACGCTGAAAGGCTCACCACTTTCTGCCACCGTGACGCCCTGGATCCCCCAGCCATTCACCGCTTTGTCGACGAATTTGGAGGCCTTGTTCAGCGTCGGGAATTGATACAAGTAACTGATCGTGAATACGTGCGTGCGATCGAAATCCGACGAAGCGTACCCACTGCTGGGATTCAGCGGATTGTTACCGTTGTAAAAAAGACCTGAGCCCAGTCCGCTGCCTTCATCAAGGGAATGCGAATAAGTGTAGGAAGCATTCACCATGAAACCACGGGACATCCTCTTCGTCGCCTGGAGTTGCAACGCGTGATACGTGGAGACCCCCTCTGCTCTCCAGAAGTCCGCGTTGGGATTGAAACCGATGTAGGGCGTCCGCAGAGCGGTATTTCCGTCTGAGAACGAAAACGCTCCGATGGATGTCTGTACCTGTTCGGTGAGAAGCGGACATGGGGAATTATTTCCGCTGCACGCAGCCGACGTATTGTCGGCGCCCTCAAATCCGTAGGAGTACATCTGCCCATTGATCGGATGAGCCGGTGTAGCGTCGCCAGGCTGGTTGAAGGGAACTGGAATCGGCTGATGGACTCCGTGATTTCCAATATAAGCTAAAGTCAGGACCACATTGTTTTTCGGCTGCCACTGCAAGTCCAGGCTCCAGTTTTCGGAATAGGGAAGTTTATTCGTCGGGTCATAACCTCCAAAGAGAAAGTCGAAATTTGCGAAACCTGTTGGCGTGCAAGTCGGAGTCACCGGCTCCGGGCAACCGCTCAATTGAGACTGGTTATAAACCAATCCAGCAACCCCGGACAAATTGGTAGGCGGGGGCGCAAGCGGGGCAGTTCCGAAAGGAGCGCCGGCAAGGCAGTGCGTCCCAACACAAGTGGAGTTGAATGGAACGGTGAAGGGTTGCTGCGTTGTAACGCTGAACGGACCGCTTATTCCCAAGCCTGCGCTGGCGGAAAGCTCGGTGAAGTATTCACCTCGGTCGGCGAACATCCCGAAGCCGCCTCGAACCACAACATTCTTTAGCCTTGATGGGCTCCAGGCAAATCCGATTCGCGGGACGAACATCCATTGCCGCCCTGTCAGAGTGGAGTCGCTGACATTCTTGAATCCAAACGCCTTGTTGTTACCCGCCACCACCAGCCCGATTCCCGGCTCGCCATTGGACAAAGGTCCAAAAGAATCCGTCGCGAGATTGTACTTGTAGTCGGAAGGATAGAAATTGGTGAGCAATCCGTTTTTCTCATAGAGAGGGCCGTCCCAATCCCAACGCACCCCCAGGTCAATCGTCAAATTCGGCCGAATCTTCCAATCGTCCTGGGCAAAAAGGCCAGCAGATCGCGATCGAAAATGGCGGTTCGTTTCGCCGTTCAGAAACTGACCGCTGCTATGATCGCTGCCCAACGTTCCCGTAAGGAAGTCTGCGAAAGTATTAAAGCTGAGACTCGCGACTTTGTTCTCCAGGTTCTCAACGTTTAGCTGTGCGTAGTCGAAGATTCCTCCAAAAGACAGCGAATGCCGGTGGTGAACCCAGTGGTAAATCGATGATCCTTCATGTTGATTTTGAAAGATTCCGGCGTTGGCGAAGTTCGTAGAAGGGCCGATGCTCATCTGGTTGCCCGAGAACGGTGCAATGACTCCGCCGCTGGCGAGCGCGGCACCCGCATCAGCGTTTGAGATTGTGATGCCGGGAAAGCGAGTGCTGCCAAGAAGATTAAGCCCTACGTCGGAAGGGGTTAGCGCCTGCGCAGTTGTGGCATTGGCAATCTCCCGAATAAACCCATAGCGATTCTCCCAAGTCGCGTTGGGAGTCAAAACCGTAGTGTTATCGAGCGAAAAAAGCTGGCTTGCAGCACGCAAGGTTTGAGGAAAGCCGAGCACCTGGCTGATGGCGAACGGAATGGTCGTCGGATCGTCTTGAAAGTAGTACTTGCCGGCGAGACGGTCTTTCTCACTAAAAATATAGTCGATATTGGCGTTCACCTGGTTCGCATTGAATTGGCTGGATGGACCTTTGACGAAAGCATTGAACGCCTGATCTCCGCTTTCCGGGTTCGGCGCATTGGATGAGGGAATAATGAGCTGCCCACCGGCCGTTTTCGCCTGAAGAATGGCTAGCGCTACAGGATCTATCTGGCTGGCAGTGATGCATGCTGGATTTGATCCTCCGCAAGCGTCATCGGTATTGACCAGGTTTGCCAGCGTCGCCTTATCGGAGCGATTGGTATCCGTCAAGCCTGGAAGCGTAGGCACTCCGTTAAATGAACCGCTGAGGGCATCGCTGATTCGCTGCCCCTGATAAGACCCAAAGAAAAAGAGCTTATCCTTCTTAATAGGTCCTCCCAGCGTTACACCGAATACGTTCCGATGCAGCGGGGGAGCACCGGAAAAAAACGGGTTGACCGCCAGAAACGTGGGCGCCGCATCGAAAATATTATTCTGGAAGTATTCGTAAGCCTGGCCGTGGAGGCTGTTGGTTCCAGATTTCGTTGTAGTCTCGATATGCGCCCCACTCGCCGAACCCATCGAGGCGTCATACATCGAAGTGGTGACATGAACTTCCTGAATGGTCTCCACTGGCGGCGTCGGCAAAGCTTGGCCGATCGCGTCGAATACCGAGCTGTTGGTTTGAACCTGGCCGCTGGTTCCGAAAATCTCTCCCGTGTTCAAAGTAAACCGGCTATCCGCAATGTTGCTGGTGGAATTTCCGTTGAACAAGTTGTTGGCGTTGACTCCATTGAAGGTGAAAAGATTGCTGGTGTCGCGCTGACCATTAGAAACGATTCCCTGGTTGCCCAAACCTTCGTTCGAGCCCGAACCCGATAGAAAGTCCGCGCTCACCCCGGGCGCTAGGATGGCGAGTTGTGTGAAGCTTCCCGTCCCCAGCGGAACGCTCTCGATCTGTTGCGGACCAAGGGTATAGCCATTCGCCGTATCCGTCTCATTGAGTAAAGGCGTGGCATTGACCGTAACCGTAGACGATATTGCGCCCGGTTTCAGTGATGCGTTAACGGTCGTGGCGCGACTGCCCTGCACGATGATCTGGGGATAGTCCGCCGTCTGAAAACCGTCCTTCGTGAATTTGACTTCATACGTCCCGATGGGCAGATCGGAGATATTAAAAGACCCGTCGGACTTGCTCTCTGCATTCACCTCGAGATTCGTGGCCACATTGCGAGCTTTGATCGCGGTGCCCTGGACGATAGCCCCGCTGCTGTCTGTAACCGTTCCGTTCAGCGAGCCCAAAGTTTGCTGACTAAAACCCACTTGCGGCAGGAGAAGGAAAACCAGAACAAGTAAGCACAGATAAAGGATTCGGCACGACCTGAATAGAGATGCTGCAGTGAAGGATTGAGAAGCCACGGGAAGCCTCCTTAGGTAGGACCGGCGATTTTAATGGGGCCGGACGCCGGAGTTCAAGAAAACAGAATGTGAAAATTTCGATTGCGCAAACGCGGATTTGAGGGTTGTTTATCGGCCACCCACCCCAGAAATACGCCTTCAATCTCCGGTGAGACGTGGGAACGGACCTCGTTTTCAGGATTTGCCGAAAGGACTCGGCAGTCGCGTGACAGGACCTCCGGCAAAGAGCCGCGTCCTCGATGCCCAAAAAGCGCCCAGCAGTGACGTGGTAAAATGTAGCTCCAAAGGCCGGAGAGGTGGCAGAGTGGCCGAATGCGGCGGTTTGCTAATCGCGTAACTAACTGAAAAATAAGGTAGTTAACGCGCATTTCGGCGCATACCGCGCACACCGATTCAATCAGTTACAGACCGCGCATATCGGAAATGGGATGAGAGTGGGATAGTCTTCCACAGGATTTCCACAAGCTGTAACACCTCGAATGCGGCGGTGTTATGAACCGTCACATTTGCTTTTCAATCGCCCGGTTAAAGACTCATATTTTCAAGGGCGTGCGAGGTTGGTTGATAAATCAACAAAGAGGTGAAACATGACAACATTGACTGAGGCAATCGGTTGTGCGGGGAATCTCTTCGAGGGATATTGCGACTGCCCTACCCCTCTTTGTGGGGAACGTTATCAACTCACAATTCAGGATAGGTGCGCTGGTAATCGTTTCGAGATAACCTGCAAGAAGTGTGGTCGGCGGCTTGCCGGTGCGCTCCCTTCACAACCAAATCCGTTCTTCATTGGATTTGGTTGGTGATGTACCACGTTTCGACTGATGGTTTTCCTTTCGAGTTCACTCCAAGCAGTTCGATCCTGTAGCCGTTCACCCCGCCTTTTATTCTTCCTTGCAAATGCTCACCAGAGTGATGGGACGGACATCCGTGTCGTATCTGCTGAGGACTATAATGCCAGCGCACATCATAATTGGTAGTCCCTGCCTCTAGTATCATTGAACAGTCATGACCGTCATAAACCCACTGAGCAACCACGAAAGACGTATCGAAGTCACTAGTCTTTGGCTCTGACGCAAATGTTATTGTTGTCGTTAGGAGGAGAGGAACAAGCAATAACACTGCACGAAGATTTTTCATCTCAGTGTGTGACCCTTTTGCTGCATTATTGTACCTTACCTCACGCGGCCCCCTTTCCTACCTACGTGGCGACGGCGAATATCAACCACACGTAGCCGATACAGAAGCAGGCAAGACTACTGAACCCCAAAGACTCGCTCAACGCATACGCTCCTGCCGTGTGGGGATTCCCGTGCTTGTAGTTCTCATAGTTGTAGATCAACCAGACCATGAATATCACTGCGAAGATGACGCACCAACAAAGCAGGAGCAACGGCGACGCATAAAACCACGGCAGCCGTCCCTGCCCCCGCAAAGTTGATGAACCAACGAGCAGCACAATTGATCCCGTGGCAAGCCCGATAATGAACTCTGCCACCCGAATGTACTTGTCCAAGAATTCTCTAAATGCGCCCTGTTCGCCTTTAGGATCAAGATGGTATGTCTTGTATTCTTTCGAGAGGTAACAATACGAACCAATTGTGACAAACAACAGAGGGCCGAATATCGCGCCACACAATCCGGGCCGAGGATGAATCATGCATGGTCAGTTTAGTTTAAAACAGGCCAAAACATACGTGCAAAAACAACGACGGTTATAACA
>Ga0116218_1000358_pt1 | contig 32116 bp, 28 predicted proteins | sample Sb_taG_2_FD_88966 | JGI IMG/M metagenome (GOLD analysis project Ga0116218, IMG submission 88966) | Peat soil microbial communities from Weissenstadt, Germany - Sb_50d_5_LS metaG | ecosystem: Environmental > Terrestrial > Soil > Wetlands > Peat | place: Germany: Weissenstadt | collected 2010-09-21 | reverse complement strand
AGCGCCGCTAAAAGTTTCTGCAAGAATAAGAGGTTTCCACGACCAATAGCTATTCTATACAGATTGAGCATGATGGTTATCAGGTCAGCATAAAAGACCCCGACTCATGCTCTTATCTTGCGCAACCCAAGTAAAACACACAGCAACGTGTTAGCTGAGACTGGGATCAGGATATCACCAAAACAAAATCAAAGAAACAGCGAGGACTCTCAAGAGAGGATTTCTGTGACACTCCGCCGCCTCTACAGAGGCGCGGCTTCTCGCTCCTCGCGAGCTACACGGACATGCGGAAAGAACCGCAGGCCCGTGGGCGGTGCCATAACGCCAACTACTGGGGGGGGTATTGGATATCCCCAGATACTTTTGTCGGATGTTGATCGCTCCCACGCCGTCGCGGTGATATGTCCAACGGCACTGCTTGTTCGTGCAGCGGAACACGCGCCCCGTGAACTTGCTCCGCACATGCAAGCACTTCGGACAGGTACGGCTCGTGTACGTTTCCTCTTGCAAGATGACTTCCATGCCCAGGTGCCGTGCTTTGTAGGTGAGTTTGAAGCGCACCGAACCTGCCGACCACTGGTGGATTTTCTGGTTGTTCGTGTGACCAACATCGGTGGTTTGCCGAAGATCGCGCACATCGCCAACGACCAGCGTTCGCACGCCTGCTGCATGCAGCGTGGTGATGAGGCGCGTGGTCTGCTTGTGCTCGATCTCTCGAATTTGGTGTTCGATCTTCTTGAGTTGCTTCTTCTTGGAATGGATGACGCGCTTGCGGCGTTTGCTGCCTTGCTTCATGCGCCCATCTATACGGCTGTTCAATTGCGCTTGCAATTTGTTGCGGTACTGCACTTTGGAACGCAAGAGCCGCCCGTTGAGGATATGCGTGTCGGTCCCATCGTGGGAGACTGCCATATGTACCTCGCCCAGATCTATTCCAGCGATCTTTTCCCCATGTGGTTGGGCTTGGATACCCTCTTCGTATGTAGCTATGGCCTCGTACTGCGTGCCAGTCCAATGGATGACCACCGTGTTTGGCAGTTCCCAGAGCCAGGGTAGCACAAGCGGGGCGTTGCCCTTGCCGTTAGAGAGGCGCAACTGTCCGTGCGAGAGGTTCATAGCAGATCGCTTGTACTCGATGCGGAAGTAGCGTTTGCGCTTATGCGGGGGTTTCACGTCTGGATCGCCCGCCCGTCGGCGCTCCCGCCACGATTGGAGACTGGCAAAGAATACCTGGACGCAGGCATCAGAGGTGTGGGCATGCAACTTGTTGGAGCTATGCCAACGCATGAGGTGCTTGGGCTTCAACCATATCCCTTTGTGCCGGACGGTGCGCCAGAAGGAGGCAAGCACCTGGCTGTAGAGCCGCCCGCACTCTTGCGCGAGTTCATCCAATTGTTCACTTGTGCCGATATATACGCGGCGTACCCGATAGTTCCTCATAGGTACGTATTCTTTTTCTCAGCTTCACAAACGGTAAGAGGTTTCATCCGTGATGCAAGGGCTAAAGCACCTTTCTTATCAACTGTGATATTATAAAACCATCTTTCTTACCATATAACTGACATCCACTCATAACTGGCAGTTCCAGCTGAAGTGGGAATGTTAACCGTCTTCATGAGGTGAATACCCGTTAAGAGCATACCTCATAACTGGAAGTACCAACTGAAGTAGGGTTGTTAAGGGCGGCAGCCCTCAACCTGGGGTTTGGGCCTATGCCCCAACATCCTCACTGGGAGTACCAACTGAAACAGGATTGTTAAGGGCGGCAGCTCTTAACCTGGAGTTTGGGGTTTGGCCCCAACTTCCTCCTCAAAGGCGGGCCGAAGGCTCGCAATACTATTTAGCAGTGAAACTCGGATCTAAAGAGGGTTGAAATCCATTGAATTATCAAGAAGCATTAGCCTATCTCTATAGTCTTAGCGGTTTTGAACTAAGCGGTTCAGGGTCCCGCAATCCTGAAGAAAATTTGAAACGTGAATCCCGTCTCCTCAAGGCTCTCGGCAACCCGCAACTTGATTATACAAACACATTAATCGCTGGCACAAAAGGAAAGGGATCTACTGCAGTTTTCGTGGAACGAGTTTTACGTGAATCTGGGATATCAACCGGCCTGTATACACAACCTGATCTACATACATTTCGAGAACGCATGCGTGTCAAAGGGAACTTCATTAGCGAAGACGAAGTTGCACAATTGGTACCAGTTGTACGTGCTGCTGTTGAAGAGATAGAGCAGAGTCGAGAGTTGGGTCCATTCATAACTTATGAGGTATCTACTGCGCTCGCTATGTATTACTTTCATCAGCGGCACGTGCAGCACGCGGTAATAGAAGTTGGTCTGGGTGGGCGTCTGGATTCCACCAATGTTACCAACCCTCTCGTCTCAGTAATCACCTCGATCAGTTATGATCATATGCAGATTTTGGGTGAAACCTTGACCCGGATTGCTACCGAAAAGGCGGGTATCATCAAGCCAGGAGGTGTGGTAGTCACTTCAGCACGACCTCTCGAAGCACTCCTTGCTATAGAATCAGTATGTCAAAAACAGCATGCTCAGATGGTGCGCATTGGCTCCTCCGAGGCTGATCATACGCAGTTAGAAGTCGAAGAAGGTCGTCTTCCTGCGGTGAGTTATCGATATCAGTTAGAAGAGCGTACTGAGGAACACCAGCGATTTACAGTCTGGGCACCAGATCACACGTATACCCGGTTGGAAATTCCCCTCGCAGGTCAACATCAACTCGAAAACGCCACACTTGCCCTCGCTACTTTAGATGAGCTACGCAAAAAGGGCATTTCCTGGAATGAACAAGCCTTGCGCAGTGGTTTGCGCAAAGTGCGTTGGCCTGCACGAATCGATGTTGTCGAGCACAATCCTACTGTCGTTGTCGATGGTGCTCATAATGCTGATTCTATGGAAAAACTGTTACAGGCCCTGCACGACTCATTTGTATTACATCGACTTATTATGGTGTTGAGCCTTGCACGTGACAAAGACCTGGTTGGAATAGCAAAGGCATTACAGCACGTCGATGTAGTAATACTAACACGAATGGTGCACCCTCGTGCTGCGACGATAGAAAATATGCAAGAAGTTTTTGCCCAATATGCACAAAATGTACGGATATATACGACACAAGATAGTCGTGCTGCTATGAATCTTGCCCTTGACATTGCAAAGAGCAATGACCTGATCTGCGCGGCCGGCTCACTCTACCTTGCAGGTGAAGTTCTCCGCTGGGCTGCAGCTAGAGGAGATACAGTTGCAGCAGCGAATATTGAGAGTATAGATCACTGAGTGGACCTACATTCCTCAGCTTTTTTGAGCGAGTAGCGGGCGCTTCCTTTCTTCCCTGCAGCGGAAGCTTCCTCTGCTGTCCACTGATGAGCTGTTCCACGGGCCTGTGAGGTACGTCCACCCATCCTGGCAATCTCTCGTCGGCGTTCTGGACTCATTGCGGCCAGGCCGCGAGCACGTCTGGTGCTTTGCTGTAAAATCATATTCTGAAGCTCCGTAATTCTTGATGTAGAGAAACGTTTCATCTTATAATTGCGTTATCGCTCTTGGTGACTACAGGTTCATACATAACACGCCTCATCCTTACAGAAAGTGTCAATTCCATTTCTATACTCTACAGTATACAGCATACCAGACAAGTAAGCAGGCGACAACGAATTGGAATATTTTCCTATCTTGAGTTATTCATGCTATCCTTGTAGAATGATAATACCAGTAGTTCACTGAATCCAATTTCGATACAGCACCATCACACAGTTCAGGAGGTAAGTATGCAAGCTTTAATGATGGACTATCCCTTGACACTGCAACATTTTTACAGTCGGGCCGTTCGTTTATTTTCGCGTAAAGAAATCGTCACACAGACCGACTCTGGTATTCATCGCTACACCTATGGTGAATGGGGTAAACGTACAGCGCAACTTTCTCATGCGCTGCATCGCGCAGGAGTGAAAGAAGGTGACCGCATTGCTACCTTCGGTTGGAACACGTTTCGTCACCTCGAATTATATTTTGGAATACCTTGTATGGGAGCCGTTTTACACACACTCAACATTCGTCTCTTCGCCGATCAATTGATTTATATTATCAATAATGCGGAAGATTCTATGATCTTCGTCGATGGCGATCTTGTACCTGTTCTTGAAGGACTGGCCGATCAACTGACTACCGTCAAGCAATATGTGATTATGGGTGACGCTTCGGCTGCTACAGGTAAATTACAACCATCAGTAGACTATGAAACCTTTATTGCCAGACAACCTGAAGAATATGATTGGCCCCGACTCGATGAAAATGCTGCAGCTGCGATGTGTTATACATCCGGTACGACAGGCAATCCTAAAGGTGTGATTTATAGCCATCGTTCCACGTTCTTACACTCAATGGGAGTTGGGCTTGCCGATGGAGCGGCTTTATCAGAACGAGATTCTGTCCTGCCAGTGGTGCCAATGTTCCATGCCAATGCATGGGGTTTTCCGCATGCCAGTGTTATGATGGGAGCGAAGATCGTCTTCCCCGGGCGTTTCATGGACCCGGCAAGAATAACGCACCTGATGTCTCAAGAACGTGTAACTCTTGCTGCTGGCGTACCCACAATTTGGATTGGCATGTTGAGTGTAATTGAAAAAGAGCCGGTCGATCTTTCCTCATTGCGTGCCATTTATTGTGGTGGTTCTGCAGTGCCTCGTTCCTTGATAGAGGGACTGTATAACAAAGGCGTTAATATTGTCCACGCCTGGGGTATGACCGAAACCTCACCTCTGGCTTCTGTCTCTAAACTTCGCAGCTACCAGGAAGATCTACCGCTCAGTGAGCAATTTCGCATCAAAGCCAGGCAGGGTACGATTCTACCCTGCGTCGATTTTCGCGTTGTGAGTATGGAAACTGGTGAGGAAGTGCCCTGGGATAATAAGAGCTACGGTGAACTTCAGGTACGTGGACCCTGGATCGCTCGCTCTTACTATATGGATAGCGAATCCAGTGCCAAATTCGCTGAAGGTTGGCTGCGAACCGGTGATGTAGCTGTAGTCGATGAAAATGGTACTCTCCAGCTTGTTGATCGTACAAAAGATCTGGTAAAGTCGGGTGGTGAGTGGATTTCTTCAGTCGAGCTTGAAGGTTTGATAATGGGTCATCCAAAGGTCCTGGAAGCATGTGTGATAGGCATACCAGATCCGAAGTGGGATGAGCGTCCTCTGGCTTTTGTAGTGGCAAAACCAGATTATGCTGGACAGATCACGAAAGAGGAGATTATCGATTACTTACGCCCGCATGTAGCGAAATGGTGGCTTCCTGATGATGTAACTTTTGTTGATGTCATCCCCAAGACAAGCGTAGGGAAGTTCGATAAGAAGGTATTGAGAAGTCAGTACGTATAATATTGATGCTATCTGTCTCAAGCAGCCAGCGAAACCGTACAAAATAACCGTTGTTTTAGCTGATGCCATATGTTATACTTTTTAGTACAATTTAGAAAAATTGTACTAATTCTAACTCATTTTGGCATAGATATTTTGCTTGCAAAAAAGCTAGGAGTCCGTATTTATGTTCCTTCTCCTGCTCATGTTGCTTGTATTTGCCCTCATCATCACGATGATCGGCTTTTTTCTTACCACGAATTCTAAGGACCATGAACAGCAGTCAGAATACCTCAAAGCGCGCAGGAGTGGTCGCGCTATTCATTCTGCATCCATAAGCAGGGAACGGAGACTTGAACCTGCCTCATCGAGAAGAAGTCATACGCTCGAACCAATACATCTAGCTGGGACACGGGTTGTTGATGCTATACCCCCGGGTCGGCGCTACATAAATAGTCCAATGTCAGTTGCTCGTCGACGCGTTGTTGAATCCAGGCCGGTTCATTATGGCCAACTAAGTGTAGGACGTGAAATCCGTGTTGCAAGATATATTTCAGCTTCGGCTGTATTGGAACACATCGGATGGCGTCGTAAGGGTGAATCAGTTCCCTTGTCTGTAATCGTAATCGGTCTTGTTTCCATTCTCATACTCGGTATTTACGCCTTGAATTTTGTTCTTCCGCATCAGGCCTTGATCAACCTTCTACTGTTCAACCTGAATTCACCTGTAAAAACGACGACTCAACCATCCAACTATCAGGCATCAGAAAACCTTGTGCGTCTAAGTCAACTTGATCCGTCGCAATATAATTCAACACAAGAATTTCAGCTATGGGCATATTCTGCCTGTTCAACAGCCTCAATGACCGAGGTATTCGACTCGTATGGTCGTCATTACCGCATAGCTGATGTATTGAAAGTTGAAGCACAAATCGGCGAAATTACACCCCAGTCAGGGTTATTGGAAGATGCAGGTATACAGCGCACCGCCGCTCAATTTGGTTTCAAAACGATGTGGGGACATAATCTATCTCTTGATCAGATTATCTCTATTGCCAATGCTGGCAAACCTGTCATTGTGAGTTTCCCCCCGGACAGATATGCTGGAGGGCATCTTCTCGTTGTGATTGGCGGAAATAGCAACACAGTAAATCTTGCCGATTCATCCCTCTGGAATCGTAAAGCGCTGTCACGTGCTCAGTTCCTGAATTGGTGGGAAGGTTTCTATGCAATTGTAACGCCACAATAGGTGAGAAGATAGCTTCCCTGGTCATTAAAAAAAGATAGTGACCAGGGAAGGTGATGTACCCTTCTACAATTCCATTTCTGCTTCGTTTTTTGATTCAGGCTCTTCTTTTTTGGGGACATAGAGCTTGATTCTACGAAATGCCTCCGCGTACTCCATCTCAAACCCTTTTTTCTCTTTTGCCTCTTTAGCGGTCTCAGCTCCCCATCTGCGAATCATCTCGAGAATATTTGCTTCTGGACCAAACTGACTAATATGACATTGTAGCCCTTTAGCTTTGAGTTCAATGGTTTCGCTAATGTCGATATATGTGTTATCTTCCCCAGTAAAGAAAAGGTAAAGTTCGTGAACCTGGTATGGCGGGAATCCTTCTGCTAACAGCTCGCGGTAAGAACGTGGATTCCCGACTGCTGGAAAGATGGCGTCAAGGACAATGTTGCCGGTTGCTCGATGATCGGGATGATTCAGATACGCTGTGTCATCGGGTTTTTCATCTGGATCGGGTGCGTAAAAGTGCTGGGTTGGATCATGTGTGAAAACTACGCGCGGGCGATATTTGCGAATCAGTCGCACGATAGCTTTTCGGGCCGCTTCGTTATTCGTCAAATGTCCATCTGGGAAACGTAGGAATTCAACAGCCTGAACTCCGAGCGTTTCACACGCCATTCGCTGTTCTTGTTCACGTTCGAGCATTAATTCTGTATCTATATACGCTGGTACCTCGCTTCCCTCGGTACCGTCGGTCATAACCACCCATACAATCTTTTTGCCTTGCTTAGCCCATAACGCACTTGTCCCTCCAGCTCCAAAGTCGTCATCATCCGGGTGTGCTCCAATCACCATAGCCTCGTAGTCAGGCGTTTTAATTACCTGTAACGCACCAGGAGCATTTCTATCTGCCATTTTAATGTAACCTTTCACTTGTCTCAGAACATTGTTTACTAAACGAAGTATAAGCTTTTTTGTTATAGGATGAAGATGGTAGAAGTGTCAAGGGGCGGTTCTTTTTTATAGTATCGTTGAAAGTGCTTCTTCAAACGCTGCGATCACCTCCACTACTGAAACTGTGCGTCCAATGAGTGTATCTAATCCTACAGCGCGTTCAGGCAATCCTTCACGTAGAATAGTTTGTTCTTCAAGGGTTTGTCCAAGCAGTTCTACTAATGGCTCTATGTCCCATTTGAGTAGCAACCCTGCTTGTAACAGGCTGCCTTTTCGGCGGCGAATCATATCTAATCCAACAACTTTTCGCTCTTCCGCTATCACTTCATATGATGAGAGCGAACCGAAACAGGCACGGTTGAGGATAGCTTCCCTGCTTCGAGTTGCTTCTTGCTTAAGCAAAGCTCGTTGTGCGTGCGCTTCTTGTGGTGAAACTAAGCGCGTTTCAACTCCTAAACTTCCCAGCGTTTTTACCCACATAGTTCCAAGCCAGCGATAAGACTCTACAATATCGGAAAGTATGAATGGATGCTTTTCAGGCAGTATAACATCTAAACTGAGTAATTCCGGACCTACTAATACCGCGGTCCCACCTGCGCGTCGATGATAGAGAGGGATTGGCTGAGCAATCAGGGCTGCTTGATTGAGAACACTTTCTTTTTGGGAGAATCCCAATACAAGCCCCCTGGACTCAGCCTGAGACCAGTAGAGCATTGCGGGATCACCTGGCGATGCCGCCATCAGTAGCTTCTCGCTCATGTCAATGTGGTATTGCTGAGGAGCAACAGTGAATGGCAGCACTCGCCATTTATGAACGGATAAGTGAGGCTTCTGCAAGACTTTTCTCCGCGGATGAGCGCAGTATCCAACCGACAAATGCAGCGACCAGGCTCAGACAGGCGCCGACTAGCAGTGCAATGGGCGCGCTATATAAGTGAGCTAATCCGCCAGTAAAGAGATTACCCAGTGGGACACTTCCGGCGAAAACAACCATATACACGCTCATAACTCTACCACGCAGGTGGTCTGGAGTGACAGTCTGTAATGCCGTATTCGAGTTTGCTGAGAACGCAATCATTGCAAATCCAACCGCTGCTATCAGAATGAGTGACAGCACAAACATATGTGACAGTGCAAACAAGATCTCGAGCACTGAGAATGCCAGTGCGGCAATTAATAGATACTGTACGCTAGGTTTTCGATTCCCCCAGGCAAGCCAGAGAGCTGAGCACAATGATCCAAGTCCAAATGCCGCTGAAAGGAAGCCGAATCCCAATGCTCCTGAATGCAGCACATCTGTCGCAAAGAGAGGCAGAATAACATTAAAGTTAATGCCAAACAGTGATATTACACCAATTACTGTGATAATCAGCAATACGGAAGGAGTATGAGCGACATATGACAGGCCTTCGCGCAAACTTTGTAACGTACTTTGCTTTGATGTTTCACCACTCTTTGTTGAGTGTTTTGCAACTGCGTGCAGTTCGCTCATCCTGATTAGAGAGAGGCCTACGATGACAGGCACAAAACTAATCGCATTGAGTAGGAAGAGTGGCGCTATCCCAAGAAAGGCGATGATGAGACCACCTAGTCCCGGGCCGACAACACGTGCCATATTGAAAACCGATGAATTCAAAGCGATGGCGTTAGGTAAGTCTTCCCGACCTACCATCTCAACCACAAATGCCTGCCTTGTTGGCATATCAAGCGAGTTAGTAAGTCCCAACAAACTTGCCAGTACCAATACTTCCCAGATCTGTACATGGCCACTTGCCACAAGAATCCAGAGCACGGCTGCTTGCAACATTGCGAATGATTGCGTGAATAGCAGTACTTTGCGTTTTGGCAAACGGTCGGCTAGAACTCCACCGAAAAGCGAGAACAGCATGATTGGCAAAAATTGCAACGCTCCTACAACGCCAAGTAACCAGGCGCTATGCGTTAATTGCAAGACAAGCCAGGCCTGACCAATGGACTGCATCCAGGTGCCGATCAACGAAATGAGTTGGCCAAACCAGAAAAGACGAAAATTTCGGTGGCGTAGTGCTACAAATGTTCGCAGCAGGCCATGGACCTGCTGCTGGTTTTCCAATTGAGGAACAATCTGTCCCTCCCGAGTGTGAGTGAGAGATTTCATGAAGATCCAATCTAGTATAAAAATTGTTATTCGTATTTTGTATTTTTATGTAATAATTCTTCGCGGGAATATGTATGTCGTTCAAGCTTTGATAGGAGTCCTGAACGCATTTGCTCGAGTCCCTCCATCTTCTGCCCTATCAAATGAAGTTGACTGCGGATAAGCTCATCTGCTCTATCAAGCTGGGCAATTTTTGCTGCAACTTCAGTTTCATGTTCGTAAGCTACCTTAATCAGCCCGCGTTCATCTTCCGCATTCAGTAGTTCGCGAATGTCAGCCAGAGAAAAACCAAGCAGATCTCGCAGTTTCTTGATGCGTTCTAACCGTTGAATATCTTCTTCATTGTAGCGCCGGTAATTGCCTTCAGTGCGGCCAGTCGGAGGAAGTAACCCAACTTCTTCGTAGTAACGCAGCGTGCGTTTTGTCAGTCCAGTTCGAGCCGAGACCTGATCTATCGTAAACAGGTTATTTGAGTTCAGGTCCGAGTTGGAGAATTGTTCATCAGCATCAATCATAGCATTGCCATCTTCCGCGTTTTTTGGTAAGCAAAATATGCCCCTCAAATCAATGGGAACACACAAATTATATCACAACTTTACCGTTTACGTCAAGGTTATAGTTAAGCAGAAAAAAAGGACAAGATGAGATTTAAGGGGATACTATCACTGTAAGTCTTCAAACCTCGTCACCTTTCCCGATTGGTTGTATTCGATTTCAGTAATCTGTCCGCGAAACCAGGTGAAATCACCCGAGGCTGGATGCCACGTGACTTCAAATGTGGTTGGAATATGCATCCCATCCGCCTCCCGAAACGTGCCTAGTTGAATCGACCAAGGGGTAAGTAATCCCTCCTTGCCCATATAGCGCTGTGCTGTTATGAGGGTCAGTTGACAATGCTCATTCACATGGAGCACTACCGAACCTGTGGTACCTGGTTCGTGCAAGGTGGCCTGTGCGGAATGATCGTCGATGGCTTGCCACGCAATGTCGTTGGACAACCAGGCTGTGGGAAACCAGATGATTTCTCCCAGGTAGCGCTGCAACTCGCCCTGATCCATCTTTGGCCCACTCGCGAGTGGCATGGGGATCACCGACAAGAGCTTGATGCGCATCGTGCCGTGTCCGCCTGAGAAGCGATCTATCCCTGTCATCCAGAAAAACGGAAACAGTCGCATGGTGCCATGCCAGAGAAATGCGTGTGGAGTCATCGTGAAGTATTGCTCAGCGATAAGGGGTATCCACTTCTGTCCGGGTTGTTGTCTCATGTCTCCTTTTTGTTTGAGACGAACCGTGCGTACTGGCTCTTTGCCCACCACCTGGACATATGCCAGATAGCGTTGTATTGGCGCTGGCAAGGCACGTATCTGGCCTTCTCTAATCAAATCGGGCTGTTCCTGCTCAGCACGCTGCAACAGTGCGAGCCCGTCGTTCTGTTGAATTTGACTCATCATCCCTTGCTTCCTTTCTTCTCTCTTTTCTGCCTTCGTTGCTCACCTTTCCACGTGAACAATGAACTCCCTGTGCTCCAAGCGCTCACGCACGTCCGAAGAATGTTTGCGAGAGCTGCGAGAAGACGAGCAGAACTTTCAGAATATCTGCTTGTACTAAAAAAGAGTATTGACTATGAACCTCACTATGCGCTCACAACGGCTCGTTCAATGCTCACAGGTTGGTCACACTGTGTAGGGAGGTAGTCACCAGAAGGATACACCTGTAGTTCTTGAGTATGTGGATGTGCCTATTGGTGACTACATACAAATGGTCCCGATCCTCCCACACATCATTCGATGAAGGATCACGTATTTTAATCTAAAATTAGAGCAGAAATCGAAGCGGAGCCAGTATGTGTTCACTCAGCTTCCTATACCAGGGACGGCTCAGCCACTTTGGAAGGGACAATTCATATGCATCGGTAATATCACGTGCGAAAAGATCCTGCATCTGAGCGGCAAGCGCCATATCATATATCTCAATATTGAGTTCGTAATTGACGACCGAACTGAGCAGATCGAGATGCGCACTGCCAATTGTCGACCATTGTCCATCAATTGTGCAGGCCTTAGATCTCAGTCCCTTTTGCCGTGAGATGTATAAGCGTATGCCTGCTTGCAAACATTGCGTGAACGAGCTACATATCACCTGATCAGCAAGGGTACGTCTGGATGGCCAGGGCACCAATACACGTACATCTACTCCTCGTGAGACTGCCGCAGTCAATGCTTCAAGCGTGCTGTGGTCGGGAACAAAGGAAGCATTGGTGAGCAAAATGCTTTGCTCAGCAGAATCAAAAGCCTCAATATACATATCACGAATAGGAAAGGTCAGTCGCAATGCGTCATTGGCCTGTATGTTGATCGACGGCTCGAATTTTCGTCTGTAGCGGCATGTAATCTGCTCCCCGAGCGAGGAGAATCGGTTCCAGTTCGTAATGAAGACAAAGGCAAGATCGGCAGTAGCAGGACCTTGAAGAAGCAGATGCGTGTCGAGCACTGTCTTCCGATAGGGGTTTTCTAGATTATAGCCTCCAATGAATCCGCTCAAGCCGTCTACTACCAGGAGTTTACGATGATCTGGTGCATAGCGACGTGGGTCCAGTATATGCCAGGGTCGACGGAAAGGCACAGTTCTCAGTATGTGCACTCCTGCGGGAAATGACCCAAAAGCGCTTGATGCATTTTGTTTGCCAATGTTGCCACACATCACGTAGACCTCGACTCCTTGTGCCGCTTTCTGCGCGAGATGCTGTTTGAATGCTCTGCCAGTCTCGTCGTCTCGCCAGATGGATGCTTCCAGGTAGACACTTTCCTGGGCTTTGTCAATAGCTGCAAGCATCGCAGTAGAGAGTTCAAACCCATCCCTATACAACTGGAGTGCATTGTCCCCTACCTGTACTTCATCAAACTGGGGTTGTAGGTATCGTCGTTCTTTCAGCATATATCACCTGCCTACGGGAGCCATTATCATAGCGCTGTTTCTCTGATTCCTTGCATGATGACCTGAAAGAGATCCTACCGTTTTTCCCTGAAAGCAATCACGTTAAACACGATATTGACCAGGATTACGGCAAGACTTGTCATACCAATGCCAAGCAATTGTTGAGATGGACTCAAACCTGCTCCAAGTTGTACACCCCCGGCACTGATGCCAGTTGCTCCCTTTGAGAGAAACAGGTACGTCATGCATCCCAAAACAATCAGTGAGAGCATGGCTAGAACCCAACCCATACCGACGAGCTTCATGTGCGTAGCAGCGGCCTGTTTTGTCAATAGAGGAGTAAGTCTCTTTATCAGCCTCTCCATAAAAACATCAACCGGATCAGGTGAAGTTCTCTGTGGTGTGTCCACTTGGGACTTCTGCTCTTTTTGCATGAGCACCCTTCCTTTCATTGTCTGCCTACACATTGATCATCATTCAATGAGATCTATGCTCGTATTCTCGTTACATAACCAACTCGGAAAGAAGACTCGCCTGTTTGCGATAAGCTTACTCTATTCCTGCTCCTTTGGATTCTTCACATCATCTAGTATGAGGTCAGTACCTCACATATCAGTCACAAACACCATTAGTTCTATCAAAGAGGTATCACATCTCATTATGTATTTGTCGCAGTTGGATATGTGCCGAGATTGGGAGTGGTATGTGGTGGCACAATGAACATTCTGTGACCGTGCATTGAGCTTTATCTGTCAGCGGCTTAGAATCTGATTTTTCCCGCGCGTAAGGCATTCAGGATCACGATCACATCAAAGGCTTCCTGTATAAGCGCGCCCGCTGCCGGGCTAATGTAGCCGAACGCAGCGAAGATCATCGCGATACCAGAAAGACCCATGCCCACCCAGATTCCCTGCACGGCCACACGCATGACCCTGCGACCCAGACGCACCGCTCGCACCACGCGCAGGATATCCGTCGAGAGTAGCACAGTATCGGCAGCAGAAGCGGCGGCGGTTAAGCCCTGCGTGCCAAGCGCCATGCCAACCGTGGCGCTTGCAAGCACAGGGGCATCATTGATGCCGTCGCCTACCATTAGCACACGATGCCCTTGCTGCTCAAGTTCCTTGACAGTGCGCACTTTGTCCTCTGGCAGACAGCGTGAGATCACGCGGTCCACCTGTGCGATCTTGCCGATCTGTTGCGCTACCACCTCGCTATCTCCCGTCAGCAGGATGGTTTCTTTGATACCCGCTGCGCGTAAATCAGGGGAGAGGCGTGAGAGTTCTGCACGCGGTACGTCTTCAAGGACCAGCAGCCCCTCAACGCGATTCTCAACTGCTAGGAAGCTACAAATTTGCCCGTTCTCTACACGCCGCTCGCGCTCGGCAATCAGAGAGTCAGGTATTGGGATGTCGAGGTGCTGCATGAACGTTCGGTTCCCTACCGCTACCTCTACAACATTGTCTTCGCCCTGCCATACTTCTCGCCGGTCTTGAGCAATGATCGGCACACGCCCGCGCACGCCCTTGCCAAAGACCTCCTCGAAATCGTCTGCCGAACTGAGAGGGAGTGAGCGTTCCTGCGCTGCCTCCACCACTGAGCGCGATAGGATGTGCGTGGAAAGCTGCTCGACCGAGGCCGCCAGGCGCAGCAGCGTCCCCTCGTTACCATTGGTGAGGAGATGAGGTGCTTCGGTTTCGTCATTGCCCTCTGCTTTAGTATCTGGCTTCTCCAGTTCAACACGGACAATGGCAGTCACTTTTGGCATGCCCAGTGTCAGCGTACCCGTCTTGTCAAAGACAACTATATCGACTTCCCCCAATTGCTCGATGGATGCGCCGCTCTTGGCGATGATGCCGTTGCGCGCCGCGAGGTCGATGCCAGACATAATGGCGATCGGGGTCGCCAGGATCAGCGGGCAAGGCGAGGCGCAGACCATCACCGCCAGCGCATAGACACTATCGCCTGAGATAGCCCAGGCCAGACCAGCCAGGGATACTGCCGCGATAGTGAACCAGACGCTGTAGCGGTCAGCCAGGCGGTGAATGGGCGCTTTCTGTGTCTGGGCTTCCTCGACCATGTGTACGATCTGCGCATATTTGCTCTCGGCACTGCGCTTGCTGGCGCGAATCTCCAGCACGCCGTCCAGGTTTACGCTGCCAGAGAGGATGAGCATACCAGTGGCCTTGCGCACCGGGACAGGCTCGCCCGTCAGGTCGGCTTCGCTCACGCTGGAGGAGCCTGAGGTCACGACGCCGTCGACAGGGACCAACTCTCCAGGCTTGACAACGATCACCATACCAACTTCGACCTGCTCCGCTGGAATATTGATTAGTTCCTCACCTCGCCAGATATGTGCGCTGCGAGGGGCCCGCTCTGCCAGTGCCGAGAGGGAAGAGCGCGCACGCCGCAGAGCGTAGGCTTCCAGGGCCTCGCCACCGGAGAGCATCAGCACGACCAGCGCACCAGCCAGGTACTGCCCCAGCAAAATAGACCCACCAATCGCCAGGATGGCGATCACATCGACCCCAAATTCCCTATGGAATAATTGCTTCAGTGTTTCCCATAGTAGTGGTATTCCTCCCAACAGTGCAACCGCCAGCAGTATATAGTTGGCAATATCCCCACGCCCGGCAAGCCAGAATACAAGACTCGCCAACATCAGCGTTATCACCCCGAAAAGAATGGGGTAACGTTTCACGATGCGCCACCATCGCTTCAAACGGTGCTGATTAGGTGCAGTTGGAGATGCACCTGTGAGTGCCTGCTTCTCCTCTTCGGAAAGAAGAGTAGAATCGGATATCATTGTTTTCTGATCGCTCTGTATATTCTGAAGCATCGTTTCTCTCCCTCATGCTCCTTAATGTTGTGTCCTGGGAGGTCGCTCCTCGCCTGAGACTGATAGTATCCAGCTATCGATGAATATTGGTGCAGTTGCTGGTTACGTCTTGCATAACAACTCGTAACTGTAGCACGAAAGCGTTCACCGGCTTGAATAGCTGGTTCTTCCTTTCGGATGCTCGTTTCAAGATGAATGGATCGTATGACCCGGAACAGCAGCTATGAGCGACTTTCTCGTACGCAAGGAAGATTTGCACAGTTCGAGTATATTCGCTAAACGTCACAATCGTCTCACGGCCAGGCATCATTCAAGTCACAGATAGCACACAAGACTTTCCGCTTGCCTTCTCTTCCAATTCTAAATGTACAGGCCATGCATCGCATCCAATAACGGGAATATGCTCCGTTTACTTCGTCGGAGACGGCTGGTCCGACTTCGGACGTGTCCAGAAGTACGCGCTGGGCAAGAGGACGATGAACCAGATCACTCCGACAAACAGGATTGGCAGGATCTGGGCGAAGTATGGTGTTCCGGAGAGGATCACGGCTGTGCCAATCAGGATACCCACCCACACGATTACTGAACCGATGAGGTAGGCTCTTTTAAACGTTTTGCTTTCGAATGGAGTTTTGCTTTCAAACATTTTTTCAACTTTCTCACAGGAATGTGCTCTATGCCTTTTTTGATGTTGAACGACCCGTGCAAGAGGTAGACTGTAGAGGTTAATCGCCTCCACTGACTGACCCACCTCTTCCGCTCTACTATCTAGCGTGAATCGCTTCCCATTGGTGACCGCCTCCTTCAGCATCAAGCATGACTGATGTGTTTAACTTGGAAGTGCTGGCTTCGAAATTCGGTCATCCAAAGGGTTGCAGCCAGAACAAAGATTGTCAGGCCAAGCGCAAAGAAAAAGACTTGCAACGAAAGAGCTACTGATAGCGAGCTTCCTGCATAAGGGTCAATGACTGGGGCCTCTACGATCTCGAAGATCATCATGGCGAGCCCGGCAAAGCCTGACGCGAGTACACCAATTTCGCGCCCGGTGAAGATGGTCGCTGCAGCAAAAAGCATGCTTCCCCCTACGATGATTGCCAGTGCCAGGCCAGGGATGGTGTAGTCAACGAAAGGCGAGCCTTCCAGCCAGTTGAGTGGAGCTGCAATAGCTCCTGTAAGAAGACCTATGCCGCCCGCCAGGGTTGTGAGCGCGCCGAATACGACTAGCACGAAGATCGTTATACGCATGGCTTTATGTTTCATGATTGTTTTTCCTTTCTCATAGCTATGAATGACTTACTCGAATAATCTCGATCAAGTGGATAGAATACTGTTCACTCGCTCACTGCATGAAGTATAGGATTGATACCTCACCTTTCAATCACATTGTGACGCTTGAATTTCACAAGGAGATCACAGGTTGCCGGATCGTGTATACTCTGCCTCTTCCAGGAGCAGATAAAGCTTTCCCCCGACATCATGTACACATACACTCCCTGGCTAGTATTTGTGAACCTTCTGTGAGTCTGTTTACTTAAATGTGATATTCCTGTGATGAGGCAGGTGTATTCTCCTTGTAGGAGAGAGCACATATGGCTTACACAAAACCAGAGAATTATATAGACCAGCTTCAAACGAACCAGCGCAAGCCCACTCCTGTTCAGATATCATTTTGGAGGCATTCCCAGGTTGGTTACCTGGTCTGTCTGCCACTGGTGGGACTTGCCCTGCTTGGGTCGCTTCTCGAGCAACAACTCGGACTGCATGCATACTTCTCCAGCGCGCCCTTTCTGCTCGCAGTCGTGCTCATCTCACTACTCTGGGGGACTGGCCCGGCACTCCTTGCCATCCTGGTTAGTATGCTCGTCCTCGATTATATGTATGTTCCACCAACTGGTAGCTTTGACCTTCACACCTGGGACGGGCTCTTGCAGGTGCTACCGTTCATCCTTTCTGGCGCACTTATTGCTATTATTACTGCTCAACGCGAAACCGCGCGGCGACGTGCCTTAGAGGCTGAGCAAGAAGTGAACACCTACGCTGATAAGCTAGAGCTGAACAATCGCTTGCAGGGCGAGGCGATCGTGCAAGCAGGTCGGGAACTGAATACCTCGCTCAACAGCATTAACCAGCAAGTACACGTGCTAGAGCATCATTTTCCAGTACTGCGAGAACAGGCATCGTATAGAACTGTGTATGGGCATGCGTTAGAACAGATTACTATGCAAACGCGCCATCTGCAGGCACTCAACGCTACTCTCCTCTCTGTAGAAAAGGACCAGACGAACGAGACCGATGCCTTGCTTACTCCCTATGACCTGTGTGCTGTCTGTCGTATACTGTTAGCAGATTCGACTCTCTACCAGGGACGCAACATTGTATGTGAAGTTCCTTCTCACCCAATGATGGTACAGATTGATCGTGAAGACCTGAAGCAGGTCATGGTCAATGTTGTGAGGCATGCACTCAAGCATTCATCGCCAGATGGAATTGTCCAGGTATGTATGAGCCAGGACAAAGAGCATGTACACATAACGGTGAGCGAAGCTGGAGCAAAGCAAACTCAGATACATCTACAGAACCAGGTAGGATCGCGTCATATTGATCTCCACCCGGTATCGAAGGATGATAGTGGCCTCTGGTTTGTGATCTGTCAAACGATTGTTGAGTGGTACAACGGCCGTATCCGCTATACGGTCTCCTCTGACGATGAAAGCTACACCTGCTCGATTGACCTCCCTGCCAGCTAACTTGTAGGTACTCTATTTCATCGATGGTCTAATTCTCCTGATATGGCATATGGTTTATTTGAATCACCATTTCGAGCCCAAAGGTGTATCTATGAAGGTACCTTCTATTAGCGTTTCGTGTTCGCTCTTTGCCAGAAGTCTTCTTCAAGCGCTGTATCGTCCATCAGCCCGGGCACATGTGTGGACGGAACACGAACATGTAGTGCTCCCATCACAACCTTTACAATGGCGGGCGTCTGACCACAGAGCATTCCATCAGCCTGAATATCCTGGGGGTCACTGCTCGCAATGCGTAAGGCCTTCACGCGACGCCTCACGATTTTAGGTTGAAAGACACGCCGTCCCTGACTGATTGAGATGGCATGGCGCAGGTATTCGAGCTTGCTAAAGTGTCGAAAGATAAACACATCAAGCATGCCATCATCCATCAAGATATCGGGCCCGACTTGAAAGTGTGCCCCATAGTAGGGTGCATTGCAGATGGTCACCTGAATGGCATCATATGGGCGCATTTTTTTCTCGTCGAAAGAGATTTTGAGCCTGGTAGGTTTGAACGTAAAGAGTGAGACCAACCCCATAATAACTCCCCTCACAGTCGAAAGAAGACCGGTTCTTTTGATCTCCTCTCCGGCAGGGAAAAGCGAGGCTTCAAAACCAATACCCGCAACCTCGAGGAAAGTCTGCCCATTGATTTCTCCGACATCAATGATACGCGTCTCTCCCCTGGCAAGGACTGCGCAGTCCGCCTCGACGGATGAAGGAATACCGAGGCTGTGGGAAAGGTTGTTCATAGTACCCAAAGGAATGATGCCAAGTATGCTATCGCACCCAATGAGTCCACTCGCTACTGAGTGGATGGTGCCATCGCCTCCTGCAGCGATGACCAGATCGAAGTGTTCATCTGCCGCCTTTCGCGCCAGCCTTTCCCCCGGATCTTCTGTGGTGGTATGCCACACCTCTGGCTCCGTATCATAGATACGCAAGGCGGTACGTATCTCCTCTTCAATCGACTCTGGCTCTTCTTGGGTTTCTGCCAGCGGTGATTTCCCCGCTACGGGATTGAGTATTAGAACTGTGCGCATATCTATGGTATCCTTTAATGAAAGAAGTTGTTTTAGGTATTGTTCACTTTAAAGCATACCTGTCAAGATGTCCAGAATCTCAAGCACTTCACACTACGCGAGTCACTGTTAGAAAAAACATATGATCTCTTGAAAATACATCGTATAGTTGCTGTGATAGTGACATTATTTCCTGATACTAGAAGTCGATGCTCAATGGGCGCAGATTTCGCAAAAAAGTCCGGTGAGATGGATTGCAAGCAAACGCATCGCGCATATGACTACATAAGCTAAAACGCTCTCGTTTCGCTTATAATAATGGTTGCTTGCCAACTTCAAATGAACTTCCTGGGTAGATTCATGCTTCACATTGTTCCTGGCATGCTCTGTCTCGTACTGCCCAAGGGATAGCTTCGAGGCGTTTCGCTGGAATCGGCTGCCCACAGGAGATACAGTATCCGTACGTCCCATTGCGCAAACGTCCGATGGCCTCTTCGACAGCAGCAAGCAAATGACGTTCGTTCAAGAGCATCGACTCATCCTGCTGGACCTCTTGAAAGTCCTGTGCTATTTCTCCCAGATCCTCCACCCCATGACGTGACTGTCCTAAAAAGGCTTCTTCGTCAAGCAACGCTGCAATTTCATGCTGCAATTCAGCCTGCTTCGCTTCAAGACGCGTTTGCACCTTCTGTTTATCGATCACCATTGCACACATCCTCTTTCTCGCAGCCCTCTCTGGCTGATAGTCGGATTGTAGCTGCTACCGCTCTATCGAGAACATTCAAGCGCGCTTTCTCATTTCGTGCGGGCCAGCTTCATCAATTGACGCATCCCTGGCTTCTGGCCATACATCAGCACACCATAGCGGTAGATACGCGCTGCGGTCACGGTGCAGATGACGATGGCGACAATCATCAACACGATACTGAGAGCAACTCCCCACCAGGTCACGCTGCCCATGGCAACCCGCATGAGCATCGTCGTGGGCGTCCAGAACGGTATAAATGACATCACCGTCACCCACATCGCATCCGGGTTCGACATACCAAAGATGCTGGCCAGGTACCCAATTAAGAACAGCCACATGGGGATTTGTACCGCGTTCTGCACCTCCTCCTGCCGCTTCACTAAGGCTCCCGTGGCAGCGAAAAGCGACGCGTAGAGCAAGAAACCCAGGATGAAGTAGACCAGCAGCAGCAGCAGTAGGGTAATCGAACTGCTGGTGATATTCAGATTCAGCCCGCCAGTATTATTGCCCAAAAGTGCGTCTTTGATGGGCGTTTGTAACAGAAGCGCACCGATGCCTACCACAACGAAAGCCGTCATCTGGGTGAGCCCTGCCGCACCAATACCGAGGATTTTCCCGGCCATTAACTGAAATGGCGTGGCGGCATTCACCAGAATCTCCATGATGCGGCTGCCTTTCTCTTCGGCAACACCCATGGCCACACCATAGCCGTAGAGGTAGATGGACATGAAGATCAGCATGATCCCGACATACGCGATCACATATCCGGCTACTATGTCGCTCGTCGAACGATCATTTTGAACCCCGAGATTCACGACAGAGAACTGCGGTTGAGCAAACATGTGGCTGGTTTGATCTGTGGTCAAGCCCAGACGAGAAGCTCTATCAAGGAGACTGAGTTGACCAGCAACACCTTGTACTTTCGAGATAGTGGAATCACTCATGGGATTGGCAGTGGTGTAATAGGTGAACTGCACGTCCTGGTTGGGAGCGCGCTCAAGCACGAGCATGATGCTTACGGTGCCATCTTTCACCTGTTTTTGCACACTGCCGCTTGCATCGGCGGCACCCATCGCAATCGAAAAAGCAGGTTTTCCGGACGTGCTTTGTCCTTGTGTTGTTCCATTGAGTGTCCTATCGATGTATGTGAAGAGCGCACCGTTGTTCATACCGGCAATGGGTCCAGCAGTATTCACCACCACGACCTTTGTCTGCGTGTTCATCTGGCTACTCACATAGGCAACGATGGTTGGCACAAACGAGCCGAGCAGGATCAGAATCAGAATGATGGCAGTACTGATCTTGAAGCTGCGCTGGGACAGGCGTTTTTTGTACTCATACGCTATAATCAGGCCGATATTGCGCGGCGTATTCTGCTCGGCGGTCTGGCTCACGCCAACCGCTAGAGGGCCTGACTCCTCTTGTGTTGCCTTCTGTTCTGGAGAGACTAGAGTATTTTTTGCCATTATCTCGTTCCTCCTGCTAGCGTTGCTAATGCTGGTGATGTCGTATCTTGAAATGTAGTCTTGCCAACATGCTCGATGAAGATATCGGTCAGGGATGGTTCGGTCAGTTCGAATCGGCTAATGATAGCGCCATGTCGTAGCGCTTCCTCGACAACCAGGTTGGGACTCATATGAGACTGGATTTGCATCTCGATGTAATCTTGCCTGCGTTTGGTCACCTGGACTCCCTCCAAGTCGTCCAGCCAAAGCGCTTGCGGGTCGTTATCGAGTTTCAAGCGCGCTACGTTCCGCCCGTGCTGGCGTTTGACTTCGCGGACGCTCCCCTGAATAATCGTCTGACCCTGATCGATGATGACGACATCTTCGCAGAGTTCCTCGACCTGTTCTAACTGGTGGGTCGAAAAGATCATCGTCTTTCCACGGCGGTGCATCTCCAAAAAGGCATCTTTCAAGAGATTCGCATTCACGGGATCCAGGCCGCTAAACGGTTCATCCATGATCAGGATGAGTGGATCATGCAAAATGGTGGCCAGAAACTGGATTTTCTGCTGGTTGCCCTTAGAGAGTTCTTCGACCTTCATGGTGCGATACTGAGGGATCTCAAAACGCTCCAGCCATTCATCCAGGTGTGCGAGAGCAGCAGCCTTTGATAACCCATTCAAGCGAGCCAGGAAGACCAACTGCTCCTGTACCTCTACCTTTGGGTACAGTCCCCGCTCTTCTGGCAGATAGCCGAAATGATGACGGGGTATGTCGCGTATCTTCTTGCCATTCCAGGTGATGCTACCGCTATCAGGACGAATGATGTCGAGAATCATACGCATTGTTGTGGTTTTTCCCGCCCCGTTCGGTCCCAGGAAGCCAAAGATCGAGCCTTCCTTCACTTCCATTGACAGGTCTGTAATGACCTGAAGTTGATCAAACGACTTGTTGATATGTTCAACGAGCATTCCCATGTTCAGAACTCCTCTCTGTAGTAGTGAGTATCGAGTACACTTACTTCATCGTAAGGAGAAAGTATCTCCTTCCACTCCACATAATCTCGCATCCATTGTAGATGGACGCATATTTCTTCACGTGAATGCTACCAACTCGTTGTCACACCATCGTCACAGGCAAGCACCTCGTTCTCACAATGTCATCACAGATGAGTTTTGCACTGTACAACATTCCTTTGTCACTCAACGAGGTTGCTACCAGCCTCTTCCTTGCTGCAGAAGTCTGGATGAAGCCAGGCGAGATAACTCAAAAGTACATTGAAGTGGTAATTCAGGAAGGGCTAAGATAGTCCGAACATAATCGTGACGACTTCGTGAGAAGGCCTGCCTTGCCTGTGATCTACCTGTGAACTTACTGCTTTACACTGCAAAGTAGAAAGGTGTCTTTGGGTAAGCACGTATCTCTCAAATTGGTGATGGACGTAAAGATGTCAAGAGAGGAAGAATACCTATGTCAAGAGCCAACCTAAACGTCACAATGTCCGATAGACGTAAGCTCGGCTATAACGAGTATGGACCGGCTGATGGCAAGCCGCTGTTTTATTTCCACGGCACTCCCAGTTCGCGCATCGAGTGGCAGATGTTCGGCGGTGACCAGCTAGCTACGCAGCTACATCTGAGGATCATTTCAATAGATCGACCCGGAATGGGGCTCTCCGATTTTCAAGTAGGTCGGCGCCTGCTTGATTGGCCAACAGATATCGCGGCGCTTGCCGACGAGCTTGGCATTGATCACTTTTCCATACTGGCCTTTTCTGGTGGGAGCCCGTATGCTGCCGTGTGCGCTCTGGCCATTCCGGAACGCCTTACTTGTGTGGGCATCATCAGCGGGGCTGGACAATTTACTGAAACAGGGATCGCCGAGGGTATCAATCCGATGAGTCGTAAGTTCTTTGACCTCTGCCGTGACAAACCAGTGCAAGGCAGAATGATGCTGCGCATGATGGGGACCATGGCACATTACGCACCCAACCGCCTTATCGCTCAGTCAGTGTCCGCTCTCCCTGAGCCAGATCAATCGGCGCTCAAACAACCTGAAGTCCAGCAGTGGTATCTCCAAACTATGCGTGAGGCGCAGCGTCACGGACCGCGTGGGGCGCAGCATGATACGGTCCTCATGGTCAGTCCCTGGGAGTTCCGCCCACAGGAGATTAAGATGCCGGTTCATCTCTGGCATGGAGAGGTCGACCGAGATACGCCAATTGCGATGGGACGCTCCCTGGCGGCTGCCATCCCGAAAAGTCAGGCTCACTTCTATCCTGACGAGGGCCACCTGTCGGTGTTTGTAAACCATGTACAGAATATTCTGAATGTCTTCGCCATCGAAGTCCCCACCTCCGTATAGAGCAATTAAGGAGGCATTCAGCCATGAAAGGAGGAAACGTTATGAACGAACAACGAAGTACACTCACAACGGGACGTAATGAGTCGGACCAGGAGCATAAACTAGCAATAGCCATCGACATACAAGATCTTGTCGTGAAGTACGGCTCAAAGCGAGCAGTGGATGGATTGACATTCGCTGTGCCAGTTGGCAGTATTTTTGGATTCCTTGGTCCCAATGGATCGGGTAAGACAACGACCATTAAAACCCTTCTCGGTTTCCGTTCGCCCAATGCGGGTGGAGCACATGTGTTCGGCTATGATGTGGCAAGCGATAGTCTGCAGGTAAGAGCCCGTGTTGGGTATGTGAGTGAAACCAACAGCCTCTACGATTTTCTCACCATTCCACAGTTGTGTGCATTCTGTCACTCGGTCAGTCTGGAATGGGATCAGCAAGTGGTGGACCGTTACGTTGGCTTGTTTGGATTACCGCCGAGGGAGAAGGTGGGAAACCTATCGAAAGGCATGAAGTCCCAGTTAGCATTGAGTCTTGCGTTGGGAAGTAACCCGGATTTGCTGATCCTTGACGAGCCAACGGCAGGGCTGGACCCAATGGCACGGCACGAGTTCCTGAACACGCTGGTCAGTGAAGTTGCTTCTCGTGGCAAGACGATCTTCTTTTCCTCGCACATTCTCTCCGAAGTTGAAGCGGTGGCCGATCGAGTAGCTATCATACATGCAGGCAAATTGGTATTGTGTGATGAGCTGAACCATCTGAAGCTGGCTAAAAACGTCGTCAAGCTGACCTATGTTGATCTACCACCAACAACCGAAATTGAGGCGCTTCGTCATCTGCCTGAAGTCATGAATATAACGCAGGAGGGACGCACTATCAGGCTACTCACCCAGGGTAATTCAGGTATATTGGAACAAAATTTGAAGAACAGGCCCTATGCCTTGCGGGAGGTTGAAACGGTGGATCTCAATCTCGAAGATGTATTCCTGGAATCCATAAAGGAGGTAGATCATGGCCATTAAGGAACTCATTGAAGCTCGCTGGAAAGCGCTCATTTGCGGTTTGATTGCCCTGGTGCTGGTCGAAGTATCGACGGCTACCTATGGCTTGTTCAAATCGGCGTTGAATACAAGCAACATGCAACAGATGCCCCAATTCTTACAGCAACAAATTCAGCAAATGACTAGCACCTATGACCTCTATGTCTGGGGAAATTGGTTTGCCAAGAATGGCCCCGAGATCATGGTCATCGTGGCGATCGTCTTAGGAGCTGGATTGATTGCGGGAGAAGTGAACAAAGGGACTATCTTCTTCCTGCTGGGTAAGCCGATCAGCCGCGAGCGAGTGTTGCTGATCAAGTACGCTGTGAGTGCCTTGGTTCTCCTTGCAATCAGCGCAATAACTAGTATCGCATTGCTCGTGACGGCGGCACTTATGGGACATCCACAGGACATTGGCGGGGTATTGATTTCCGCCCTCTTGTTTTGGCTGGGAGGGTGGTTTGGGCTGGGTCTGGCTCTCATGTTCTCGGTCCTGTTTAAGGACGCATTGTGGCCATTGATCTGTGCGTTTGTCATCACTCTGCTCACAGTGATCCCCAGCTTTATTCCCGGTTGGGGCGCCTGGAATTTGATCAGCTATTGGTCTAACCAGGCCGTCTATCTGGGGCAGGGATTTCCGTTTAAGGAGTTCGCCATCTGCCTTGTTGCAGCACTTTTACCACTCGTATTCGCACTGGCGCTGTTTCGTAAGCGTGCTTATTGAGGTAACTCAACGAGTAAGTTCGAGGTTACATTGAATAGAAAGGAGAAACTTTTCCATGAACAATAAGCTCTGTCTTGGATTGCTGGCAGGAGTATCAAGTGCATATTTATTGCGTCGCTTAGGAATGCGCTGGGGAGCAACGGACGATGAAGTGCAACGCCCCTTACCAGGCGATGATCTCGTACCACATCCCATGCTAGAAACAACACATGCTATCTCCATTGATGCTTCCCCAGCTGATATCTGGCCATGGCTGGTGCAGATGGGCTACGACCGCGGCTGGTGGTACACCGATGCCCGCTGGTACCAGTGGGTCGACAAGTACGTCTGGCATACCAGCCACCCGGCCAGCCCTGACTACATTATCCAGGAACTGCAACACCTGGAAGTTGGAGACACGGTTCTAGATGGTCCTCCGGGAACTGCTTTCTTCACGGTGGCTAAGTTAGAGCCAGAGCACGTCCTTGCACTGTTCTCAACTACCCACATACTCTTTATGGCGCCGGCCTCCCTGCGGAATAACCCGAAAGTTGGGCTACGCGGAGAGTTTAGTTGGGTGTTTATCCTCGATGAGAAAGAGGAAGGAGTGACCAGACTGATTGTGCGTACACGAGCCAGCTTTGAGCCTAAAATGTTCAGAATGCTGACCAGGCCAATGCTGTTCCCCGCCGATTTCCTTATGGCGCGCATGATGTTGCAAACGATCAAGCAGCGTGTAGAGTGGAGCATTACACCGGCATCTGAGGGGATTGAGGGAATGACTACTCATCAAGTTCTGCAAGATACGTCGCTCGTTTAAGAAGAATTCTATGAATAGCTCTGTATTCTTCTTTCCATAGAAGTGTGTACAAGTTTGTACCGCTCTTAGGATGGAGAATATCTCAATTCAAGCCATCTCACAGCAAGGCACAAAGGAGATCTTTCATGTTTAATAAGATAGGTTTAGGATTGGCTCTCCTGGGCGGAATTGCGTTCGGCCTGTTCCTACGTTTCTACCGTCCCTGGCACTCCCGTTGGGGAGCGACCGATGATGAGGTCATGCTCCAGATGCCAGGAGATGAGCAAATTGAGAAGCCAACATTCAACGTAACCCGTGCCATCACAATCCAGGCTCGCCCTGAAGAGATCTGGCCCTGGATCGTTCAGATCGGGTACGGTCGAGCAGGATTCTACAGCTACGATCTGTTGGACAACCTCGGCAAGCCGAGTGCTGTCCGCATTATCCCCGAACTGCAACATATTGAGATTGGTACGTGGATTCCCATGTCGGGAAAGGTGACCGAGGAGACGGCTTTCCGTGTGATGGCTTTCGAACCAAACCACTGGTTGCTATGGAACAAGGCCGCAAGCACCTGGGCATGGAAACTAATACCTATTGACGAAGAGTCAACACGCCTTATCATTAGGCTGAAGTGTCAATACCGTTGGTCCAGACCCACTATTGTGACGGATCTGATTCTTATGGAGATCGGCGACTTCCCCATGATGCGTAAACTGATGCTCGGTATCAAGCACCGTTCAGAGAGGATTCGGGAGCAGGCTACTGAAGTGAGTTCGAGATCAGGTTTGGCCTATGCATAAATTGCTTTTGAAACATTCGCATAATTTACTAAGTTCAGTTGTTAGCGTATTTTGCACGAATAGCCTTGACGCGCTCTAAAATTTCTGCCGCTTCGGAATTACGATTGAGAACTGACAGGAGACTTGCGTAGGTCCTCAGAATTTGAGCCAATTCAGGATGATCTAACAACTGAGCTTTTTCATAGATGGCTATAGCTCGTTGCAAGAGGGGTTCAGCTTGCTCAAACTTTTTCCATTTCCGGTAGTAGATTTCTGCCAGGCCATAAAGAGTCTGGGCAACGGCTGGATGCTCTAGTCCCGGCACTTCTTTGCGGATTGTAAGTGCCGTACTGTACAATTGTTCGGATTGTTCATAATACCCCTGGCCCCGGAAGTATGACAAGTGTGCCATACTTTGAAAAGTCTGGGCAACGGAGGGATGTTCTGGTCCAAATATTTGTATGCGTTTAGCCAGCACATCCTCTTTATAGAGTTCCTCTGCCAGGTTCAATTTGTGTTGTTCCACGTAGACATCTGCCAAATTGTTAATCGTAGTAAGAACTTTGGGATGCTCACACCCTAACGCTTGTTCAAGGATGTTCTGCGCCTTCTGAAAGAGCTGCTCTGCAGTCTGATACTCACGATTTAGGTAGGAGAGCCGCCCTAGGGTATCTAACGTGTACCCCGTAAAAGGGTGTCGTAAACTGTCTGATTGCTCTAAGATATTCAGCGACTGCCTCAGTAATGGCTCAACTTGATTGTATTTCCCTTGAGCAATACAAAGCAAAGCGAAATCATTCAGGTTCCGAGCTAATGTGGGATGCAATGGTTGTAATGTTTGTTCAAGGTGCGCACGTTCTCGTTGGAGATAAAACTCCGCTTGTCCATATTTACCACGTTCAATAAGGAGACGGGCCATACCATTCAGACTTGCGCCCATAAATGGATGCTGCGGCTTAGGCATCTGCTGCCAAATGTCAAGAGCATCCTGGAAAAATCTCTCTGCTAGATCATATTTTGCGAGAGCAAGATTGATATTTCCCAGGCCACAATAGGTACTGACGACTAAAGGATGTTGTAGTCCAATGCACTGCTCATAAATGTTGAGAGCCTCTAGAAAATAATCTTCGCCCTGACTATACTTCCCTTGTTGATAAGAGAGAAAAGCAACTGCCTCTAGACACGTGGCTTTAGCCAATGGTTCAGAACCAGGTGTCTGCTCTAAAAGTCTCAATGCCTTCTTGATGGGCTGCTCTCCATGAACATACTCTCCCTGGAAATAGTAGTGCCTGAAGAGATAGATGTGAGAAGCAATTGTTATTGCTGGTTCTTTCTCTGGCAGAAGTCTATGTATTTCTGATGCTCGCTCGAAATGAGCAAATGCTTGCGTAAATTGTGCCTGTATCTGCAAATACATTCCTGCTTGCTCAAGCAGTCGCGCTGCCTCTGGCGATACTATCTCCCATTCCTCAATCAGAGAAACACTTTTCTGTACATGTGGCATATATTGTTGGCAACGTTGCCACATCGAGAACTCATTGATATCGGGCAAAGCCAGATTGACTGCTCGCATTGTCCGCTCGGCCCATAAACGTCGTGTCTTCTCATTCATACTGTCCTGAAGTACAGCTTGCACCTGGCGATGTATTGAAAGCGTGTTTGTCTTTGAGTTGCGGCGCACAAGCGAGAACTTACGCAGAATCACAAGGGTTTCATCTAACAAGAACGGGTCGCTAGCCACAGGTTGCAGAGTGCAACCAAGTTCTCTAGCTCCATTGATTATGAGCTCTTCAGGAATAGCATCCGGGTGAAGAAAGGCACAGAAGCGCAGCAATTCGACTGCCGTCGGACTAATCTTTTCGATCTTCTCAATGGAGTAAGAAAACGTATCGGTGACAGATGCAGGATGGTCAAAATCAAAGCTACCACGCTTGCGAAGTAGTTTCAAACGTCCCGACTGGTAACGATTGAGGTAGTCAGAGAGGTTACATCCAGATTCTTCAATATACGCGCCAGCTTGATCAAGGGCCAGTGGGAGACCGTCGAGAGTATCAGCAATGTCTTTCGCGCTCTGAAGATCAGCGGTTGTTGCTTCTTGCAAGGAATCATCTTGTGTCAGCAACTTTGTCCGCCTTAGCAGAAACAGAGCTCCCTCATCCAGCGTCATTTTTTCTAAATCGATTTGTTTAGCAATATTTCCTGTCGTTTGTGTGCGTGTCGTTAGAAGAATATGACCCCGCGCTGCAGAAGGAAGAATAGTTCGTGCATTTCTGAGATCCTCTATGTTATCTATAATAAGTAACCAATGAGTATTCTTCCTTAAACTGGATCTTACCGCTTCTATGATAAGTTGTTGTTCCTGCTCATTCTGTTCTTTCAGGTCTAGCGTAGTTGCCAGAGATGCGAAATCTGAGAGCATCTTCTCTCGTGTATCCCCCCTCACCCAGAAAATGTATCTATATTCACTGTGGTAGCGATACACATATTCAATCGCAATCTGCGTCTTACCGATACCACCCAAACCACTCAAGGCCTGGGTTTGGGTCGACCTCTTTTGTGAGCAGAAGTTATCATGTAGCAATTTCAGCACCTGCTCACGATCTGTAAAGAACATGTTACGTTGATAGGGAACGTTCCATGTCACTGATGAATCGTCTGGGGGAGTTACCACGATCGGTCTCACTCGCTTTGTCAAGCCAGAAACTGCCGAGTGATGTGTAGGCATTACAACGGTCCTTTGTGTCCCATTTCCCGCTTCCTCTACCTGGCATGCCTTTTGAAACGCTTGGGCAAAGTCCTTTACACTCGCATATCGTTCCTTTGGATTCTTGGCTAGAGCTTTTTGTACCACTTCCTCAATTGCTGGTGACAGAAACTGAACTTTCTCACGCATCGATGGTGGAAGAACATGTTCATGCTGGTGCATAAGCTCTCCAATACTTCCATGAAATGGGACTGTTCCACACAACCATTCGTAGACAACCACTCCTAAAGAATATTGATCGCTGGCGTACATTGGTTTACCCTGAAATTGTTCAGGTGCCATATAAACTGGGGTTCCCAACTTATCTGCTGTTTTGGGAGAGCTTGTGGTTTCATATACTATAGCTATGCCAAAATCGCTGAGCCGAATCTGGTTTTTTTTATCTAAGAGCATGTTTTCTGGTTTCACGTCGCGATGAATCACATTGCGATCATGAGCATATTGTAAAGCTTCGGCAATCTGATTCACATATGATAAAAGATGAAGTGGTTCTAATATTTTCCCTCTCGGGTAACGTTGTCGTACAGTCCCATTGGGTGCGTAGTCCATCACAAGATAAGGAATACTGGTACTACCCTCTATTACATAATCTATGACCCTGATAATATTCGGATGTTCAAGTTTAGCAATAGTTTGCGCCTCTTCAAGAAACTTTTTTTCTTCATTACTTGACAATTGTACATGTTGCAAAAATTTGATGGCAACATGAATCTTCAGATGCACATGTTCAGCAAGATGAACCTCTCCAAACCCACCCTGTCCCAATTTGCGGATCAATTGATAATTTCCTAACTTTCGTCCAATTTGATCATTCATCTTCAAACCATCCCTCGTCACATTTGTAAGTACATGAATATAGATCTTTTTACCACAAAAATGATAGAAATTTGTAACTTCACCATAGTAACTCATGCACTTTGTGAACACAACAAAACTATACAAGAGTCCTACTGAATAATAACTGTGTATCAAAATTCGTATGCGCAACAAAGCTCATGGTCATGCGGAAAAGATAGCGCGCTATCTAGGCGGTATATTAGATAATAGATAGAAAGTCCTTAATGAGTCAAGGAAGTGATAGCTCAAAGTCTTACTATACTTGCGTTCGCGAGTTTAATAAGTTCATATTCGCTTCACTGTATGTGCTCATAACTCTCTGGATGCTTGTGCAAGTAGTCAGCCAGGGTCTGTGGAGCATGACCCGTCAGGGCTTCGACGCTGTGACTTACAACCGACATCTCACCTGTAGCAATTGCTACGTAGGTGCTTACCCAGGCCTCAAGCTCCCAATCTGTAGGATTGAACTTAGCCCGTGATGCTTTAGCTTCCTCAATAGTTTCAGGTCGATAGTAGGCTGGAATACCTGTGGCGTGTGAAAACTCCTCGGCTGCCTGTGTGAGCGTGAGAGCCTGGGCACCAGTAATTTCATAACTTGCTCCATCATGTCCATCGGTAGTTAGAACAGCGACAGCCACATCGGCCAGGTCATCTCGTGAAATCCAGGTAATAGTTCCATTGCCGGCAGGTCCTTGAACAACTCCTTCGTTGGAGAACCAGCGAGGAGCACGATCAAGGTAAAAAGTCGGTCGCAAGAATGTATAACGGCAACCGCTTTCACGAATCCTCTGTTCTGTTAGATAGTGTTCGCGGGCATGTGTAAATGTAGCAAGCGGGGCTGCAGACAGGAATGAAGTGTAGACAATACGTTCGACCCCGGCAGAGACTGCAGCATTGATAGCGCTATAGTGCTGTTCCAGGCGATCTAGCCCATACCCTGAGACAAGGAATAATACCTGGATCCCATTGAGGGCTACTTTCAAAGTTGTTCCGTCTTCGTAGGATGCCTGCATGATCTCAGCGCCTGGAAGTTGTGGGGCACGAGCAGGATCCCTTACAAGTAATCGCTGAGGCTGGCCAAGAGTAGCGAGCCGGGTTGCTACTCTACCTCCGAGTTGTCCTGTGGCGCCAGTTACACCAATAGGGGTAAAGGAAGTAACCATGAGATGTTCTTCTTTCTAATCAACCTACAAAGCTGGCCGGAAACAACAGCGTCAGCAAAGAACAGCTTAGGATGATTAGCTTATATAGTATTTCTTTCACAAAGTCAAGGAAGCAACTGTGGCGAATCCTGATCCACAGCTAAGTACCGGCACTCCTCATAAAAACGGGTGTATCGGTACTGGTATGATCCATCT
>Ga0116218_1000350_pt1 | contig 32608 bp, 27 predicted proteins | sample Sb_taG_2_FD_88966 | JGI IMG/M metagenome (GOLD analysis project Ga0116218, IMG submission 88966) | Peat soil microbial communities from Weissenstadt, Germany - Sb_50d_5_LS metaG | ecosystem: Environmental > Terrestrial > Soil > Wetlands > Peat | place: Germany: Weissenstadt | collected 2010-09-21 | reverse complement strand
GGTGGCGACCCGGATGGGGCGGTTGGCGGCCCGGCGGGTCAGGTCGGCGGCGTTCCGGTCGAACGCGTCCAGGTCGACCAGGGCCAGCGGCGGGTCGAGGCCGGCGGTCGCGCGGTCGTACCGCTCGCGCCGGGCTTCGGCCTGCCTGGTGCCGCTGGCGGCCCGCGCGGTGCGCGTCGTGAGTTTCCGGCCTTGGTCGACTGGCATGCTCGCACAGTAGATACTCTCGGGTAAATGCAGCAACCTGCCGGGCCCAGACAGTGGCGGAACTGGGCGGGAACCGCGACCGCGAGTCCCGCGCGGTGGGCCCAGCCGCGGAACGAAGCCGAGATCTCCGCCGCGGTCAAGGACGCGGCTGCCGCCGGGCTCCAGGTGCGGGCGCTGGGCAGCGGGCACTCGTTCACGCCGGCCGCGGCGACCGGCGGCCTGGCTCTCGACCTGTCCCTGTGGACCGGGATCACGGCCGCGGACCCCCAGACGGGCCTGGTCACGGTGCGGTCCGGGACCACGCTGCGGGCGCTGTCTGCCGTGCTCGACCAATTCGGGCTGGCCATGGCCAACCTGGGCGACATCGACGCGCAGACGATCGCGGGGGCGCTGTCCACCGGAACGCACGGCACCGGCGCCCGGCTGGGCGGGCTCGCCACCCAGGTCGAGGCGCTCGACCTGGTCCTGGCGGACGGCTCGCTGGTCACCTGCTCGGCGTCGGCCTGGCCCGAGCTGTTCGCGGCCGCGCGCGTGGGGCTCGGCGCGCTGGGGGTCATCACCGCCGTCACGCTGCGCTGCGTGCCGTCGTTCACGCTGGTGGCCGACGAACGCCCGATGCCGCCCGAGCAGGTCATCGAGCAGTTCGACGCGCTCGCCGCAGCCAACGATCACTTCGAGTTCTACTGGTTCCCGTACGGCCGGAAGGCCCTGGTCAAGCGGAACAACCGGCTCCCGGCGCAGGGCCGGGCCGCCGCGCCGGCCCGGATGCCGGGCTGGCGCCGGGCCTGGGAGTTCGAGGTGCTGGAGAATGCCGCCTTCGGGACGCTGTGCCGGCTCGGCCGCGCCGCGCCCCGGTTCATCCCGGCGCTCAATCGGCTGTCCTCGGCCGCCCTGTCCGCGCGGTCCTATACCGACACGTCCCACCGGGTGTTCGTCACGCCCCGGCGGGTGCACTTCGTCGAGTCCGAGTACGCCGTTCCACGTGAATCACTGGCCGGCGTGCTCGCCGAGCTGCGCCGCGCGGTGCCCCGGCTGGCCGAACCGGTCATGTTCCCGGTCGAGGTGCGGGTGGCCGCCGCCGACGACGTCTGGCTGTCGACCGCGTACGGCCGGGACAGCGCCTACATCGCCGTCCACCAGTACACCGGGCTGCCCTACCGGGCCTACTTCGACCTGTTCGAGTCCGTCGTGGCCGGGGTGGCGGGCCGGCCGCACTGGGGCAAGCTGCATTCCCTCGACGCCGCGCGGCTGGGCCCGCTCTACCCCCGGTTCGACGACTTCCGCCGGGTCCGGGCGCAGGTCGACCCGGAGGACCGGTTCGGCAACCCCTATCTCAGCCGGGTCCTCGGCCCGGCGGGCCGATCCATTACCGACTCATGACGGCTGTGGCGGGCACCGAACCGCGTCCGGCGGCGCGCCCGTTCCCCGGTTAGTGGCCAGTGCTCGCGGCCGCGGCGAAAGATCACGGCCGGCCGCCCATGGACGTGGCGGTCGCCGGCCGATGATCGCCGCCTTCTTTCGCCCATGGCGGCCGCGGCACCGGTCCCCGAGCAGGTCACGCCTGGGGAAGGGCAGGTGACGGGATGGCGGTCGAGGGCCCGGGCGGGCGGTTGCCCTGCCCGTGCTGTGCCCGCCGGGCCGAGCAGCACCTGATGGCGGCGCACCGGCGCCTCCTGTCGGCCCTGGCGGTGGCCGGGCTGGCCGCCCTGGCTGTCCTCGGCGTATCCAGCGCCCCGGCCCGGGCGCAGCCCGCCGCGGGCTCGGTGAGCCTGCCGCAAGGGCACGCCGGCGGACCGGCGACGGACCGGATCATGCTGATCGCCATCGCGGTCATCGCGGTGGGCGCCTTCGCCGTCCTGCTGGTCGTCGCGCGGTCGCAGCGCCGCCGCTGGTCGGCCTTTGCCGACTGGCGGACCTGGCCGCCCGGTTACGATCCCTGGGCCGACGGAGGCGACCCGGTGGCCGGCCAGCACGAAGGCTCGGCCTACCGGCCGGGATACGGATTCCTGCCCGGTCCCGGACGGGGGCTTTTACGCGTGACGCGGCACGTTTAAGGTACTTGTGTCCGGACATGGCGAGCGTTCGGGAAGGCGCGTCGTGACATCAGGCTGGCCCGAACTGACTGAGCTTGACGCGTACCGGATCACCGAAATACCGCGGCGGCCCGAGACCGGCGACGCGGAAACATCCCGGGACCAGCCGAGCGACCCCGGCCGGACGCAGCGGCTCGCCGCCCTGATCGCCGCCTACCACGCCGGCGTCGGCGCCAAGGGCAACGGCCAGGGCGCGGTGGCCATCGGCTGGGTGCGGCACAGTGCCGGCGGCCCGGTCCAGTTTCTCGCGGCCGGTTCCGGCCTGATCGGCAGCCAGGACGACGGCGAAGTCCTGCTGACCCTGCCCGGCGGCGCCAGGGCGCAGCCGCTGCCCCGCGGCGCACTGGCCGCGCTCATGTCCCAGCTGCCGTGCTGGCGGGCCATCGGCGGGATCAGCGACGGGCTCCTGCCCGAGGGCGAGCGCCGCACCGGGGAGCGGCTCTTGGGGGCCCCGCCGTCACTGGAAGAGTGCCTGCTGGCGGTGTGGCCGGGGCCGTTCGGCTGGCTGCTGGTCGCCGAGCCGGTGACGGGCGGCGAAATCGGGGAGATCGCCGACCAGGTGGCCCGCCGTGAGGAGCAGGCCGCCGGCCAAGCCGAGCGATTCCCCGAACGTGCCCTGGAGACTCGCCGGCTGCACCTGCGTCACGCCGAGCTGCGCCAGGGCGCCTCGACCGGGCTGTGGCGGGTCCGGCTGGCGGCGGGCGGCGCGGACGCGGACGCCGCGACCAGGGTGGCCGGTCTGGTCTGCGCCTCAGCCGACCTGGCCGGCCTGCCATACGCGATAGCGCCGTACGCCGTGGCCCCGGCCGACGGCGACGCCCGCAGCCTGTCCGAGCTCATGGCGGGCACCGGGCCGGCGTCGGCCGGCGGGGACGCGGCGCCGAGCCATCCCTGCTACGCCAGCACCGAGCTGGTGGCGGCGCTGGCCCGGCCGCCCGAGCGTGAGGTCCCGGGAGTGCGGCTGGTGCTGCGGCCGGACTTCGACGTGACACCCGAGCCCGCGGCCCCGCAGTCAGCGGCCCTGCAGTCAGCGGCCCTGCAGTCACCGGTTGGGCGCGAGGCGATCGCGGTGGGTGAGATCCTGGACCGTAGCCGCCGGCCGGCCGGATCGCTGATACTGCCGCTGGCCTCGCTGAACCGGCACGTGTTCGTCTGCGGCGCTACCGGCTCGGGCAAGTCGCAGACGGTCCGGGCCCTGCTCGAGGCGGCCACCCGGGCCGGGATCGGATGGCTGGTGGTGGAGCCGGCCAAGGCCGAGTACCGGCTGATGGCCGCGCGCCTGGCCTCGGGCCCGGAGGTGGTGCGGATCCGGCCGGGCGAGTCCGACGCGATCGCGGCCGGGCTGAACCCGCTCGAGCCGGCGCCGGACACCGCCGGCCGCCGGTTCCCGCTGCAGACCCACGCGGACCTGGTCAAGGCGCTGTTCATCGCGTCGTTCCGGTCCGAGGAACCGTTTCCCCAGGTACTCAGCGCCGCTCTGACCCGGGTATACGAGGACACCGGGTGGGACATGGCGCTGGGCGAGACGATCGCGGCGGACCCGAACCCCGGCTACCCGAACCTCGCCGACCTGCAGCGAGCCGCGATCAGGATCGTCCGGGAGATCGGCTACAGCCAGCGGATCACCGACGACGTGCTCGGCTTCATCAAGGTACGGCTGTCCAGCCTCCGCCTGGGCACCACCGGCCGTTTCCTGGAGGGCGGCCATCAGCTCGACTTCGACAGGCTGCTGCGGACCAACGCCGTGCTCGAGATCGAGGACGTGGGCGACGACAGCGATAAGGCGTTCCTCATGGGCACCGTGCTTATCAGGCTGGCCGAGCACCTGCGGATGGAGCACAAGGCCAGGCCGCCCGGCGAGGTCAGGCTGCGCCACCTCACCGTCATCGAGGAGGCTCACCGGCTGCTGCGCCGCCCGGAAGCCCCGGGCAGCGGATCGGCCGGCGCGGCCGCGCACGCGGTGGAGATGTTCGCCGGCCTGCTGGCCGAGATCCGCGCCTACGGCGAGGGGCTCATCATCGCCGAGCAGATCCCCGAACGGCTGGTCCAGGACGTGATCAAGAACACCGCGGTGAAGATAACCCATCGCCTGCCGGCGGCCGACGACCGGGACGCCGTGGGCGCCACCATGAACATGACCGGGGCGCAGAACCGCTTCCTGGTCACGCTCCCGCCCGGCCAGGCGGCGGTCTTCGCCGACGGCATGGACTACCCGGTACTGGCGCGGATGCCCGACGGGACCGGCCGGGAAGCCGCGGCCGAGGCCGCCACCGCGACCCCGGCCGGGGTGGTCCGGCCGCGCAGCACCACGTGCGGCGCGGACTGCACCGGGCGCCCGTGCACGCTGCGGGACATGCGGGTGGCCCAGCGTGCCCTGGATGAGTACCCGGCGGTCAGGCTGTGGGCCGAACTGTCGGTCCTCGCGCACCTGACCGGCTGGCCCATGCCCGTACCCAGGACCGCGCTGTTGTCCCTGCTGCAGATGATGCCGTCCCGGCTGCGGGACTGCGCCATCTCGCACGGCGTGGACGCGGCGGTGAGCGTCCGCGTGCCGGTCATCGCCCGGCGGGTCAGCCCGGTCGGCCTCGCCGCGCACGTCAGCACCGCGATCCGGGCCCGCGTGTCGCGGGGAAGCTGGCTCTGCCAGCGGGAGGAGCCCAGGTGGCTCGCGCCCGCCTACCAGTGGACGCTCGTCCTGGACGCGCTCAAGTCGGCGGACCGGAAGACCCCCGGGGCGGGCCCGCACCCGCGCAGCCCGGAATGGGAGCGGACGTACGGGCAAGCCATTGCCGGAGATACCTGTGCCCGGCAGGTCGGCCTCGTCCAGCGCTGGTACGACGGAGCGCAACGCGATGCCTGGGAGGTCCGCGCGGTGGCGTTCGGCGTGGACGGCCCGTCCGCCGTCGAGCGGGCCGCCGGGGCCACCGCGGAGGACGACGACTTCGAGGAACGGCTGACCGGATACCTCGACCAGTTCGTCGACTGCCGTTGGCCGCGGCTTTACCTGACCGCTGACGCCCTCGGAGACCCCCCGGACCAGCCCCTATAGGCCGACACTGTAGCTCGGGGTTGTCCACAATTGAATCCACAGACATGTGCATTTAGTTGCCAGCGACAGCATGCATCCTGGGACATTACGTTCTGAGTTATCCACAGTGCGTGCTTGTGGAGAACCTTCGTCAGGTGGCCGGCAGCAGCTCGGGCAGCCGGCCGGAGGACGGTGCCGGCTCCGACCGCCAGCCCCAGCGCCCGGACAGGCACAGCCAGACCAACGCCACGGTGGCGATCAGGCGAACGCCGGGCGTCAGCCACGCCCCGTCGAACTGGGCGATATCCGCGAGCCAGTGCGGCTCGGCCGGGCTCTGCACCGCCTGGACGTAGACGGTCGCGCCCGCCAGGAGGCGGACCAGGACCACCCAGTCCAGCCGGGAGGCCGAGTACAGCGCGAGGAGGCTGAGGGCCATCACGTCGTACCAGGGCCGCTGGTAGGCGGTGACGAAGAGCCAGGCCAGGCTCAGCGCCAGGGCCGGAGTCACGGCCGGCCGCCCCGGCACCCGGTCGGGAATGCGCAGCACGGCCAGCACGGCGACGGCGGCGAACAGCAGGTACGCGACCAGTTCCAGGTGCGGCGGGACGCTGGTCACGCTGAACTGCGTGTAGCCGAGCACCGGCCGCCAGAACAGCTGGTACATGGTGTCCCAGGTGATCCCCGGGCTGCGGGTAAGGAGGACCTTGATGGCGGGGGTACCCGCCGCGAGGTAGGCCGGGATCACCACCAGCGCGAAGCCGGCCGCCGCGGCAGCCAGGGGCCTGACCGACCGGCGGCAAGCCCAGGCCACGGCCAGGCCGAAGAGCGCGTACTCGACCTTGATGCCGGTGGCGACGCCGATCGCCACGCCGGCCACGGCCGCGCCGCCCGCACCGATCGGCCCGCGGCCCTGCTCGAGGCCCGGTCCGCCGCTCTGCTCATTCCCGGCCCGCAGTGCGGCCACGCCCAGCAGCCCGAACAGCGCGGCGAGCCCGTCGACGTGGCCGCTGGCCACGATTTCCCAGATTAGCAGCGGGTTCACCGACCAGAGCAGGTGAGCGCGCAGGCGCTGCGCGGGATCGGCCCGGAGCATCCGGTCCAGGGCCCAGATCACGGCGCCGAAGGCGAGCGCCTCCTCCAGCTTCAGCCAGAACGTGATCCGGGCCAGCGACGACCCGCCCAGCTCGGCCGCGGCCCACTCGGCCCCGGTGGCCACCGGGCCGTACACCGAGACCGTGGTCGTCCACGTGGACGGTATCTCGCTGAACGGGATCTGCCGGCCGATCAGGTCACCGCTGCGCTGCAGCTGCAGCGGGGTCATGACGTAGGGGCTGTGCCCGATCACCGCCATCCGCCCGTTGGCGGCGTACGAGATCGCATCGGTCGAACCCGCCGAGGGCAGCACGGTGACCACCGCGACCGCGAGGAACGCGGCCGCGATGACCGCACGCACCGGTGGCCGCGCGCCGCGCGCCACGGCCACCAGCCCGGCGATCACCCCGGCGCAGCCCAGAGCCATCGCGGTCCATAGCGACCCGGTCACGAACGTGGCCGTCAGGTGCAGCGTGTGCCACCAGGGTGGCCCGCCGGCCGCCCCGGGCATAACCGGGACCGACACGTTCGGGCCCGCCGCCGAGATCCCGATGATGACGAGCATCGAGACGGCGATAGCGGCCGCGGCCAGCCAGCCGATGAGGCGGGTCAGTCCGGGCGAGCCGGAAGGACTGGTCCTTTCGTCCCCGCCGTTCTCGCTCGCCAATTCGCCCGCCTGCCGATCATGATCCCGGGTGCGGCACCCCATGGAGGCCCGTGACTAGACGGTACCGGATCAGGCGCAGACAGGCGCGGTCTGCCGTTACTTCCTGGGGGCCGTGACCTGTCCGTTGACCTCCGAACGGTCCGCGGTCTCGGCATCGGATCCGTCGGCCGGCGCCCGTGCGTCCGGTTCGGCAGCCTCCTCCGCGGCGGCGGTAGCACTGGCGTAACGGCGCCGCATCGCGATGGCCGCCGCCGTGCCGCCCGCGGCCATCACGGCGCCCAGGCCGACCAGCCAGCGCCAGTCGAGCAGCCTGCGCACGCCGGTCCTGGCGGGCCTCCCCGCCGGCCGCATCTGGCTGGCGGCAGAGCGCAGCGCCGACGAGACCGCGGGCGCGACCGCGGCGTCGACGGCGTCCGCGGCGCCTTCGAGCCGGGGCGCGGCCCATTCCCGGCTACCCCGGACGGCGTCCTGCACACGTGGCGCGGCCCATTCCTGGGCGCTCCGGACCCGTGGCACGGTCCATTCCTTCGCGCCGTGAACGCCTTGACGGGCTCCCTGGACCGCTGTCGTTCCCGCGCGCTTTCCCATCGGGACGGCCTGGGCGGCGGCGTCCTTCGCACGCGCGCCGATCACCGCCATCCCGGCGGTTGTGCGGTTGGTCTTGATGAGGGACACAGTTAACCTCCCGAGCGTAATCCCGTTATCACACAGTTCCCGTCCCGGCTGGGTTCAACCATCCCGCGCTACCGGTACGGTGATGACGGAAGGATGTTTACAGCGACGAAATACAAGGCCACCGGATGGCCGCACGAGGAGTCACTGGCATGGCAGAGACGCTGACGGCGACGTTGCAGACGAGCCAGGGCAGGGTGGTGATCCGCCTTTTCCCTGACCACGCACCGAAAACCGTGCGCAATTTCGTGGAACTGGCCGAGGGCGGCAGGCAGTGGACCGACCCGCGCACGGGCCGCGCGACCACGAGCAAGCTGTATGACGGGACCCTCTTTCACCGGGTCATTCCCGACTTCATGATCCAGGGCGGGGACCCCCTCGGCAGCGGCCGCGGCGGGCCTGGCTACCAGTTCGCCGATGAGATCCACCCGGACCTGCGTTTCGACCGGCCGTACCTGCTGGCCATGGCCAACGCCGGGCCCGGCACCAACGGCTCGCAGTTCTTCATCACCGTCGTCCCCACTCCCTGGCTCACCGGGAAGCACACCATCTTCGGCGAGGTCATCGAGGGTGCCGACGTGGTGGACAAGATCAGCCGGGTGAAGACCGGCAGTCAGGACCGCCCGGCGGATGACGTGATCGTCGAGTCGGTCACCGTGGACCGCGCGGACCCGAAGACCAGCTGACTGGGCCGAAGGCGTGAGCACGGGCCAGGGGGACCAGCCAGAGCAGGGAGCCCCGTCGCAGGTCCCGGCCTGCTACCGGCACCCCGGCCGGGAGACTTACGTCTCGTGCGTGCGGTGCGGGCGCTACGCGTGCCCGGACTGCATGCGATCGGCCTCGGTCGGCCAGCAATGCGTCGATTGCATCGGTCAGGGCGCGCGGAGCACCCGGCAGGCCAGGACCGCGTTCGGCGGCCGCCCAGCCTCCGGTGCCGTCGTCACCTGGACGCTGGTCGCGATCAACGTCGCGGTCTTCCTATTCACCTGGATCCGCCCGGGCATCGTCTACGACCTGGAGATGCTCGGATACGCCTCGTACGCCACCGGCGGCCCGCTGCACGGCGTCGCCGCGGGCGAGTGGTACCGGCTGATCACGTCCGCGTTCCTGGCCCCGGCCACCGGCCAGAGCGGCCTGGGCTGGGCGGACATCGTGTTCAACATGTGGGCGCTGATCTACGTCGGCCCGGCCCTCGAGGGTTTCCTGGGCCGGCTGCGCTTCCTGTCCGTGTACCTGCTGAGCGCCGTCGGCGGCGGGGTGATGTACTACTTCCTCGCCCCGGCGAACGCCGCCGCGGTCGGCGCTTCGGGCGCCATCTTCGGCCTGTTCGGCGCGTGGTTTGTGGTGTCCAGGCGGCTCCGCCTGGACACCCGCGGGATCGTCATACTGATCGCCATCAACCTGGCCCTCAGCTTGTTCCTGCACAACATCATCGCCTGGCAGGACCACATCGGCGGGCTGCTCACCGGCGCGCTCCTCACCGCGGCCTACGCGTACGCGCCGCGCAAAAACCGCGCCGCGCTGCAGATGCTCGCGACCATCGCCGTCGTGGCCGCGCTCGTGATCGCGGTCGCGGTCAGGAACGGCCAGCTGACCGCCGCGGCGGGTTTCTGAAAATAACTGATAACACAGCTCAGCGCCAGGTGGTGGCCAGGGCGACGCCGACGATGATGAGCGCGAAACCCACCACCAGGTTCCAGGAGCCCAGGGCCGACATACCGGGGAACGTCCCCTGGGTGATGTAGTAGGCCGCGATCCAGGCCAGGCCGAGGATCAGGCAGGCGACGATGGTCGGGCCGACCCATGGCGGGCTGGCCTTCCGCCGCGCCGACTTCCGCGGCGGGGGCGTGTAGACCGTCCTCTTCCGGACACGCGACTTGGGCACGACGGCCTCCTGCATGGCAAACCCCGCGGGGTCCGGGGGCTCTACGGGTCCGTCCCCCGGGGGAAGAATACAGTGCGGAACCTAAGCGTAGCCGCTCCCGGCAGTAGTCGCCCCGGGGGCCGAAATCAGAAACCCGGGAGGATCCCGCCGCTGCCGCTGGGGCTCGGGGTGGGTGACGAAGATACCGACGGCGACGGCGACGGCGACGCGCCGTTCTGGACGAAGATGGTGATGGTGGTGCCCTTCGGCTCCGTGCTGTTGGCCGTCGGCTGCTGGGAGAAGACCGTGCCGTTCGCGTACTGGGCCGGACCGGACCCCTGCTGGACGTTGACGGCGAACCCGGCCGTGGTCAGGATCTGGTTGGCGGTCTGCTGGGAGTCACCGACGACCGACGGCACGGGCACGGCGCCGCCGGAGACGGTGATCGTCACCGTGGACCCGGGCGCGGCCGTACCGCCGTTAGGACTCTGGCTGACCACCGTGCCCGACGGCTGCGTCGAGTTGGGGTCAGACTTGACCGAGACCTGAAATCCCTTGGACTGGAGCTCGTTCTGGGCGGGGTTTTCCTGCTGGCCCACCACGTCGGGCACCGCTACCTGAGCTGCCCCCGTAGAAACGTACAGCGTCACCAGGGTATTCGCGGCGACGTTGTTGCCCTGCGCCGGGTTGGAGTTGACCACCAGGCCCTTCTGGACGCTGCTGCTGGCCTGGTCGACCACGGTCGAACGCAGATCTGCGGCGGCGATCTCCCGCTGCGCAGTAGCCACGGGCTGGTTGTCCACCAGCGGCACCGAGGTCGTCTTGCCCCCGGCGAGCAGGTAGTAGGCCACGCCGATGACGACGCCGAGCACGAGCACCAGCCCGAGCACCCACGGGATCCACCGGTGCCCGCCGCCACGGCCGCGGTCGTAGCCGGCGCCGGCGTACTCGTAGTCGGCCACCGGCGGGATCGCGGACGTCCCGCCGGTCATCGGGTCGGCACCCATCCGCTGGGTGCCCTGGTACATGTCCACCCTGGTCGGCGGCGCGGCCGCCACCGGCAGGCCGGAGGCGGCCCGCTGCAGGTCGGCACGCATGTCGGCGGCGGTCTGGTACCGGTCGGCCGGAGACTTGGCCATCGCCTTCAGCACGATCGCGTCGGCCCAGGCCGGGACGTCCGGGTCGACCCGGGACGGCGGGATCGGGTTCTCCCGGACGTGCTGGTAGGCGATCGCGACCGGCGAGTCGCCGGTGAACGGCGGCCGCCCGGTGAGCAGCTCGTACAGCAGGCAGCCGGTCGAGTACAGGTCGCTGCGGGAATCGACCCGCTCGCCGCGGGCCTGCTCCGGCGACAGATACTGCGCCGTGCCGATCACCTGGGCCGTCTGGGTCATCGTGGCCTGAGCGTCGCTCATCGCGCGGGCGATGCCGAAGTCCATGACCTTGACGTCGCCGTTCCGGGTGACCATCACGTTACCGGGCTTGATGTCCCGGTGCACGATGCCGGCCTGGTGGCTGTAGTCCAGGGCGCGCAGCACGCCGTCGATGATCTCCAGCGACCGCTCCGGCAGCAGCCGGTGGCCGTCTTGCAGCAGGTCGCGCACTGTGCGGCCCTCGACGAACTCCATCACGATGTACGGCACCGGGAGTCCGGTCGCCATGTCCTCGCCGGTGTCGTAGACCGCCACGATGGACGGGTGGTTCAGCGAGGCCGCCGACTGCGCCTCGCGGCGGAACCGGGCCTGGAATATCTGGTCCCGGGCCAGGTCGGCGCGCAGCGTCTTGATCGCCACGATCCGGTCCAGCCGGATGTCGCGTGCACGGTACACCTCCGCCATGCCGCCCCGGCCGACGACCCCGTCGAGTTCATAGCGGCCGCCGAGTAGACGGGGCTGTGTCATGTCTCGCACTCTGCCAAACCACCCTGCGTTATTGCCAGTATCTAGGGCGCCGACGGCGGCGGCGACGTGGAAGGCGCCGACGACGAAGACGATGAGGAAGCACTTGCCGAGGTCGAACTGCTCGCCGACGAGGTAGGGCTGGTCGACGATGGTGAGGTCTTGGGAGATGATGTCGGTTTGGATGTCTTGGTGGGCGTGGGCCTGGCCGTAGTGCCGGGCACCTTTGATGGCTGTTCCACCGTACTAGGAGTCGGGCTGGTCGTGACGGGCTGACTGGTGCTCTGGGAGGGTCTCGCGGCCGACGAACTCAGGTGCTGCACCGTGTTGCTGCCCACGTCTCCGCCGGTTTGTCCGCGGACATGACTGCTGAGGTACAGGCCGGCCGCGGCCGCGGCCGCGCACAGCACGGCGGTCAGGCCTGCCGTCAGCCAGCGGCGGCGGTTGCCTGGCGGGTGCGGGCCGAAGCGGCCCGGGTCATGTTCGCCCCCGCGCAGGACGCCGGTGGGAGCGGCGGGCAGGTCCGCCCTGGTCGCCCCGGCGAAGTTTCCCGTGTAGCCCGCCCCGGCGAACTCCCCGGCCTGGGCGACGTTACCCATGGCCCCCCCGCCCAGGAACAGGGCCTCGCGCAGCATGTCGGCGCGGTCCGCTACCACGCGGGCGCCGGCCGGGCGCCCGGCCGGGGTCTTGGCCAGCATGTCGTAGACCAGGTCAGCGACCGGTTGCGGCACGTCCGGCGGCAGCGCGGGCACCGGCGCGTGCTTGTGTGCGTACGCGATGGCCAGCGGCTCGCTGGCCATGAACGGGACATGCCCGGCCAGGCACTCGTACGCGACCACCCCGAGCGAGTAGATGTCGGAGGAGGCGTCCACCGGCGCGCCGGTGGCCTGTTCGGGTGAGACGTACATGGCGGTGCCCATGACCATGCCGGTCTCGGTCAGGTGCGAGGCCTGCGCCGCTTGCACCGCGGTGGCGATCCCGAAGTCGGTGATCTTGGTAGTGCCGCCGGCGGCTACAAGCAGGTTGCCCGGCTTGATGTCGCGGTGCACGATGCCGGCCTGATGCGCCGCGTCGAGCGCCCGGGCCGCCTGGCCGATGATGTCCAGGGTGGGATCCGGGGAGAGCCGGCCTGCCCGGGCCAGGATGGCCGACAGCGGCTCGCCCTTGACCAGTTCCAGGATCAGGTACGCGCCGCCGAACTCGGCGGACTCGCCGTAGTCGTAGACCCGGGCGATGCCCGGATGGGACAGGCTGGCCGCGTACCGGGCCTCGGCCCGGAACCTGGCCAGGAACGACTCTTCACCCGCCCGGCCGGTGGGCAGCAGCTTCACCGCGACGGCCCGGTTGAGGAGCACGTCCTCGCCGCGCCAGACCTCGCCCATGCCGCCGGCCGCGATACGGTCGGTCAGCCGGTAGCGGCCCGCCAGCAGGTAATCGGTCACTTACTACTTCCCCAGGGATGCCAGGTACGCCTTAATGACCTGGACAGCGATGGGGGCGGCCGCGGTAGCCCCGTAGCCTCCGCCTTGAATTATGACGCCGACGGCGATCTGCGGGTTGTCGTACGGCGCATAGCAGGTGAAGACGGCGTCGTTGAGGCCGGTGTTGTTCACCCCGTTCTGCGCGGTACCGGTCTTGCCGGCCATCGTGAAGCCCACGGCCGCGGTGTTGTAGGCGTTCGCGGTGCCGTCGGAATCCTGGACCACGGCCAGCATCATCTGGCCCAGGTCAGAAGCCACGGTGGGCGAGACCGGCTGGCTCAGCTGCGTCTGGTTGGTCGTCTCCACCGTGCTCAGGTCGCTGGCGGTGACCTGCTTGACCAGGTGCGGCGTCATCAGCTTGCCGCCGTTGGCGATGCTGGCCGCGAACATGGCCTCCTGCAGCGGGGTCACGGTGTCGCTGTACTGCCCGATGGCCGAGAACGCGGTCAGCGCCTGGCTCGGCGGGATGACGTAGTTGCTCGGCGTGACCAGCATCGGGATCCTCAGGGTCTTGCTGTTCATGCCGAAGAGCTCGGCGAAGTTGTTGAGCGTCGGCCCCCCCAGGGTCATGCCGAGGCTGCCGAAGGTCGTGTCGCACGACTGGGCGAAGGCGGTGAGCAGGCTGGCCTGCCCGCTGCCGTTCCCGCACAGCTCGCCGTCGTTGTTGGTCAGGACGTGCGTCGTCTGCGGCAGCTTCAGCTGCGTGGGCGAGTTGACGTTGGTCTGCGGGCTGCTGTTCGGGTTCTGGGTGAGGTACGCCGAGCTGGTCACGATCTTGAACGTCGAGCCGGGCGGCCAAGTGAAGTTGATGGCCCGGTTGAGCAGCGGGTTGTCGGCCCGCCGGAGCAGGGCCTGGTCGGCCGCGTTGAGCTGATTGCCGTTGTGGGTGGCCAGCACGTTGGGGTCGAAGCTGGGGTACGAGGCCATGGCCAGGATCGCGCCGGTCTGCGGGTTCAGCGCCACCACCGCGCCCGGCTTGCCGCCCGTGTCGCTCTGCAGCGCGGTCCAGGCCGCGTCCTGGGCCTTGGAGTTGATCGTGACGGTGACGTTGGCGCCCTTGCGCGGCTTGCCGGTGAGCAGGTCGATGAAGTTCCTGACCGTCAGCGCGGAGTCACTGCCGTTCAGCACCGAGTTCTCGTAGTACTCGATGCCGCTCTGGCTGTACAGGGTGTCGTAGCCGGTCACCGGGGCGTACTCGGCGCCGTGCGGGTACTTGCGCTGGAACTTGTAGATGTCGTTACTCGGCACGGACTCGGCAATCGTCACGCCGTCCGAGGTGAGGATGCTGCCGCGCTGGTACTGGAACTGGGCCTCGAAGGCGCGGGCGTTGTTCGGCTTGGTCGCCAGGCTGGCCGGCTCGAAGCCCTGCAGGTAGTTGATGTTGACCAGCAGCAGCACGAACATCACCAGGACGGCGATGGATATCCGGCGCAGCGCGCGGTTCACTTGAGGGTCACGACCTGCGTCAGCCCCTCCTCCTGGATCGGCCGCGGCGGCGGGCGGCGGGCGGTATCACTGATCCGGACCAGCAGCGCGATGAGTATCCAGCTCGCCACCAGCGAAGACCCGCCCTGGGACAGGAACGGGGTGGTGATGCCGGTCAGCGGGATGAGCCGGGTCACCCCGCCCACGATCACGAACACCTGCAGCGCGAGCATGAACGACAGGCCGCCCGCCAGCAGCTTGGAGAACGGGTCCTTGACCGACATCGCGGTGCGCAGCCCGCGCTGCACGATCAGCCCGTAGATCAGCAGGATGGCCATGAGCCCCGCCAGGCCCAGTTCCTCGCCGAACGCGGTGAACACCAGGTCGCTCTGGACCAGCGGCGTGATGTACGGCTGGCCCGCGCCGAGGCCCTTGCCGAGCAGCCCGCCGCTCGCCATCCCGTACAGCCCCTGGACGAGCTGATAGGCGTTGTGGCTGGGGTTCAGCCCGCTGAACGGGTGCAGCCAGATGTTGAAGCGCTCGCCGACGTGGCCGAACAGCTTGCTGGCGGCGAACGCGCCCGCCACGAACATGACGAAGCCGAGCAGCAGCCAGGACGTCCGGGACGTCGCGATGTACAGCATGGCCACGAACAGGCCCATGAACACCGAGCTGGTACCGATGTCGCTCTCGAAGACCAGCAGCAGCAGGCTGGCCGCCCAGATCACCAGGATCGGGCCGAGGTCGCGTGCCCGCGGCAGGTCGAGGCCGAGTATCCGGCGCCCCGCCAGCGCGAGCACGTCCCGCTTGGCCACCAGGTAGCCGGCGAACGAGACGGCCAGCGCCAGCTTGGCGAACTCCTCGGGCTGTACGGTGAACGTGCCCAGGCGGATCTGGATCTTGGCCCCGTAGACCTCACTGATCGACGACGGGAGCAGCGCGGGCAGCGCCAGCAGCGCCAGCCCGATGACGCCCAGCGTATAGGTATAGCGCTGCAGCACCCGGGGCTCGCGGATCAGGGCCAGGACCGCGACGAAGCACCCGACGCCGATGGCCGTATACAGGATCTGGATACCGGTCGCGGACGGGCTCAGCGGGGCGGAGAGCAGGCTGCCCTGAGCCGCCAGCCGGTAGGTCATCACGATGCCCAGGCCGTTCAGCAGCGCCGCGAGCGGGAGCAGCAGCGGGTCCGCCCAGGGGGCCAGCCGGCGCACCGCCAGGTGGCCGACGATGGTGATGACCACGAAGGCGCCCAGGTATTCCGCCAGCGAGGAGGGCAGCTTGCCCTTCAGGGTGTAGCCCACGTTCGCGAACGCGAACGCGACGAGCGCGAAGGTGAAGACGAGCATGATCAGCTCGGTGCGCCGCCTGCCCCGCGCCACGGGGACCAGTGGGTGGTCGGGATCAACCGTCGGCGACGGGACGGTGATGCTGCTCACCGCGACCTCACGGCGTTTCGCGAGCCCGCGCCCCCGGTCAAGAGGACCCCGGAGGGGCCGTGGTCAGCGCGCTGGCCGGGATGCCGTACGCCTCCGACGGCTGGCATACTCCGCCTGTGCTGGACGGCCGGTGGCCCGCGGCGAGCGGCGCCGGGCCGGGGTTGGGCGGCGGCGGGCCGAGGTTGGCGACGCTGCCCGTGGGGTGCTTCTTCTTGGCCGCTGCCACCTTGGCCTGGTATTTGGTGTACGTGTTGTCCGCGGTGACCCAGTTCTTCTGCGCCACGTACGCACTGCGGCACTCATCGACGGCCGTCTGGAGGTTGCCCGCCGTCGTCTGAGCCTGGGACAGGCTGCCCGTACCCTCCGGGTTGGTAATCGTCTGCTGATACGTCTCCGGGACCTGGGACAGCTGAATCCCAGTCGGCTTGTACAGGCTGTACAGGCTGACCCCGAGGATGCGGTAGTTGATGCCGCGGTAGATGACGACCGCGCCGTTGCTGTTGGCCGCCACGTAGTACTGCGTCTGGCTCACCCGCCAGAAGATGTAACCGCCGCCGATGACCACGGCCAGCAGGACTGCCAGCGCGGTGGTCACGATCGGCCAGCGGCGCCGGCCGGACGAGCCCCTGGATCGCCTGGGCTGCGCGCGGTGGCTGCGCCGGGCGTGCGTCCCCCGCGGGTCGGTGCCGTTCTCGCTCACCGTCAGCGGCACCACCGCCGAGGTCATCGGGTCCAGGGGGTCCGGGGGGTCCAAGGGGTCCAAGGGGTCCAAGGGGTCCAGGTCGTCCACGGCCGGCTGCGGCGCGGTCCGCGCGGCCCGTACGTGGTTCTCATGGTGATCCTCGAAGCCGCCGAACGGGCCGTAGCCGTCGGCCAGCCGGAGGTCGCCCAGCGTCGCCGCGGCTCCGGCCAGCACCGGGATGGTGGTCGGCGGCAACCGCGTCGTGGCCGCGTCCACCACGTCCGCCACGATGCAGGTGATGTTGTCCGGGCCGCCGCCGTGGATCGCGAGCTCGATCAGCTGGCGGGTGGCGATCTCGAGGTCCTCGATGGCCGAAAGCGTGCCCCGCAGCGTCTCGTCGCTGACCACGCCGGACAGGCCGTCCGAGCACAGCAGGTAGCGGTCGCCCGGCATGCTTTCGTGCACGGACAAGTCGGGCTCGGCGATCGACCGGCCGTCCAGCGCCCGCAGCAGCAGCGAGCGCTGTGGGTGCGTGGAGACGTCGTCGGCGCTGATCCGGCCCTCGTCGACCAGCGACTGGACCAGCGTGTGGTCGTGGGTGATCTGGTAGAGCTCGCCTTCCCGCAGCAGGTAACCGCGCGAATCGCCGATGTGGCAGACGCCCGCGCGGCCGTTCGACCAGAGCAGTGCGGTCAGCGTGGTGCCCATGCCCTCGACGGCCGGGTTGGAGATGATCTTCTCCTGCAGCCGAGCGTTGGCCGTGGCCACCGCCATCGCGAGCGCCTTCAGCATGTCGCCGCCGGACTGCTCGGAGTCCAGCTCCGCCATGGACGCGATGGTCAGCGCGCTGGCCACCTCGCCGGCCGCGTGGCCGCCCATCCCGTCGGCCACCGCGAGCAGGCGCGGCCCCGCGTACGCCGAATCCTCGTTTCCCTCGCGGAGGAGGCCTACGTCAGAACGTACCGCGTAGCGGAGTTCAAGTGTCATCTGCGCAGTTCCAGAACGGTCTTACCGATGCGGATCGGCACGCCCAGCGGAACGGGGGTCGGCCGCGTCACCTTCTGCCGGTCCAGGTAGGTGCCATTGGTCGAGCCGAGGTCCTCGACGATCCACTGACCGTCCTGCGGGAAGATTCGGGCATGTCGGCTTGAAGCGTAGTCGTCGTTCAGCACTAGCGTGGCATCATTCGCCCGGCCCAGCGTGATCTGCTGCTGCGCCAGGTCCAGGCTGGTCCCCTTCAGCGCGCCGGCCGTCACCACCAGGAAGCGCGGCGAGCCGCGGCCGGCCCGCTGGGGCCTGGCCGCGCGAGCCTGACGCGGCGGCCGCAGGTTCTGGGTCTGGCGGCCCCGGCTGCGCCGGGACGACGTGGACGACCCGCCGAGCAGGTCAGTGCGCACCACGCCGATCGCCGCGATGACGAACAACCACAGCACGGCCAGGAAAGCCACCCTGATGATAGTGAGGGAAAGCTCGCTCATCCGTGGCCACGTCCTCGGACCTTAGTAGCTGGTGCCTGGATAAGCACTGCCCTGGCCATCCTGGTAGGGGTCCTGGCGGAAGACCAGCGTGGTCCGGCCCAGCGAGATGTGGGTGCCGTCGCTGAGCGCGACCCGCCGGACCGGCTGGCCGTTGACGAAAGTGCCGTTGGTCGAGCCCAGGTCGACCAGCACGACCTGGTCGTGCTCCACCCGCAGTTCGGCGTGGTGCCGGGACACGCCGGGATCCACCAAGCGCAGGTCACAGTCCGTTCCCCGGCCCAGCAGCGTCACCGGCGTCTGCAGCTCATAGGTGTGCTGGTTGTCCCCGGCCCCGGGCGCCCCGGGCGAGGACACCAGCAGCCGGGGATGGCCGGGGAAGCCCCGCCCGCCCGTCCGCGGCAGGTCGCTGGCTGGCAGGCGAATCTCCCCGCCCTCGATGGTCGAGCCGCGGATCACGCCGGACCGGATGCGGAACGTGCCGGTGGTCATGTCGGGTACGCCCTCGAACCGCATCCGCACCGGGCCCACGAACGAGTAGCCCTGTTCCTTGGCGTAATCCCGGGCCAGGTTGGCGAGCTCGACGCCCAGGCTCTCGGCGTACACATCGAGACGGTCGCGGTCGCTCTCGGCGAGCTCTACGACGAAATCATTCGGCACCAGGGTGCGGCCCTTGGCCACGATGGCGGCGCGGTCATCCATTTCCCGCTGCACCGCGCTGGCCACTTCGACGGGCTGAAGTTCAGACCTGAAGGCGCGGGCGAAGGCACCCTCCACCATTCCTTCAAGCCGGCGCTCGAAGCGCTGCAGAACTCCCAACGTGCCACCTCCCTTCCCGTCTCATCACCCGATCGTATCCGGGGCGCAAGAGCGCTCGGGGTCGTGCTAACCTACTCGTTGCCCCGGGCGGGTGGCGGAACGGCAGACGCGCACGGTTCAGGTCCGTGTGTCCGAAAGGACGTGAGGGTTCAAATCCCTCCTCGCCCACGAGTCGGCTCACGCTGCTCGCTGGCCCTCGAGCCAGCTTCGCTGATGACCGCAGTGCTGTTCCGGGCGGACGACCCCCCGGAGCCCCCCGCGTGGCTCCCTCTCCTGTTGTGGCTCGGCGCCGTTGGCCAGCTTCTGGCGCCGTTGGCCGGGTTCCCGGAGCCCCGCCGCGTGGCCTTTTCTCCTGTTGTGGCTGGGTGCCGTTGGCCCGGTGCTGGCGTCGTTGGCCAGGTTCTGTTGGGCTGGGCGCTGTTGGCTAGCTTAGGGGACGACGGCGCTTAGGGGACGACGATGACGGGGCAGCGGGCGTGGCGGGCTAGCCATCCGGATACCGAGCCCGCGATCCGGTGCCAGAAGTGCGTGGGCGCTCCGATCACGAGGGCATCGGCACTGAATTCCTCCGCGGTAGCCGCGAGTTCCCTGGCCGGGCTGCCCCGCCGGGTCCGGACGTGCACGTCGATCTCGGTGTGGCCGGTCACCTGGTCGAGTTCGGCCAGGAGCCAGCGTTCCAGCGCGTCGGCGTCGCGCGGCACGCCCACTACCTGCCCGGTCAGCGGCTCGCAGTAGACCCCGGAGGAGCATACGTACACGATGAGCAGCGGCCGGGCGAGCCGCCTGGCCAGCCCGGCCGCGTAGGCCAGGGCGTTACGGCTGGATGCGGAACCGTCGTAACCCGCGACGACCGGGTGCTCCAGCCGGAGCGCGGGTACCTCATGCTCGGCGTGGCCGTCTGGCCTGGGCGCCGGCCGGCCGGAACGGGCCGGCTGGCCTGGTTCCGGCTGGCCTGGTTCCGGCTGGCCTGGTTCCGGCTGGCCTGGTTCCGGTTGGCCCGGTGACGGGTTTGACTCTGCCTGGTCCATGATCCGCGTCCTAGCGGAAGGCCGCTTCCTGGGCAGTACCTGCTTCCGGCATACCGTGATGATTGCCCCGGATCAACGGCCTTACTCGTATTTGAAAAGCACTATAGATCAGTGCGGCGCCATATGGTGAGTACTCGCGGCCCGGACGGGTTGATTAACCCCGGCGTGCTCTTCCCGCCATCCTGATCTTCGCGACGTGGCACGATGTTCGGGTGACCGCGGAACAGGCGGTGCCTTCCGCCGAGCGTTCTGGCGCGCCTCCTGGCGTCCTGCCGGAGGCGGGCCAGAGGGCGCCGTCAGGCGAAGCGCCCGCGAGGGAGGCGGAGAGCAGAGCGAGCTCCGACGCGATGGCGCGGGCCGTGATCGAGTGCGCGGCCGACGCGATCGTTGCGTTCGGTACCGACCGCGCGGTGATGCTGTGGAACCCGGCCGCCGAGCGGATGTTCGGCTGGGGCGCAGCCGAGGTCGTCGGGCTCGAGCCGCAGATCATCCCCGAGGAGCTCAAGGCCGAGCACAACGCGGTTCTGGAACGGGTCCGCGGCGGCGGCCAGATCTCCTTCGCGACCCGCAGGATCCGCAAGGACCGCACGGTCATCGACGTGCGGATCGACACCAGCGCGATGACCGACGGCGCCGGTGAGGTAACCGGCTGGGTAAACGTGTGTCATCAGACCGGGGAAGACGATGTGGCCCGGCACTACATGGCCGAACGCGCCAGGGTCGTGCGCAGGCTCGGCGACGTGGTGGCCGATATGAACGCCCAGCGTGACCTGGAAGCGGTGCTCGATCGCATCGCGGCCAGCCTGCGCGAGCTGACCAGCGCGGACGCCGGCGGTTTCGTGATCATCGAGGAGGACACGCTGCGGCTGGTCAGCACGGCGGGCCTGCCCGCCAGGCTGCGCGGGCGGACCGCGACCCTGTCCACCAGCCTGGTCGGTGAGCTCATGCAGTCGGGCAAGACCGTCATGATGGCGACCGGGGAATCGGGCGGTTTCGACGACCTGATCTGGTCGGCGCTACCGGGCCTGCACACCATCGCGCTCAGCCTGTCCCACGTGGCGGGCAGACCCTACGGCGCGCTGTACGCGCTGTACAGCCGGCGTAAGCTCAGCCACGTCGAGCTGGAACTGCTGGAACTGCTGGCCGGGCACGCCGGGGTGGCGCTCACCAACGCGATGGCATTCGAAGAGGTCGTCCGGCAGCGGGCCCACGAGCGCGCGGTCATCGACGGCAGCGCGGACGGCATCGCCGTGCTGGACGAGGCGGGCCTGGTGCGCCAGTGGAATCCGGCCGCGCACCGCATCACCGGGACTCCCGCGCCCGACGTGATCGGCAAGCCGCCGCCGTTCCCGCTGCCCGAGCCGGACGCGATGCTCACCCACAAGCTGGCCAACGGGCGCTGGCTCGACGTCCTGTGCACCGCGCTAGCCGGAGGCGGGGAGCTGGTAATCGACTTCCGTGACGTGACCGCGGCCAAGGAGCTCGAGGAGGCCAAGGACCTGTTCCTCGCCACCACGAGCCACGAGCTGCGCACCCCGATCACCGTGGTGCAGGGTTTCGCCACCACGCTGGCCAGCCGGTGGGACCAGCTCGGCGACCCGGAACGGCGGGCCGCAGTGCAGACCATTGCCGAGCGGGCCGGCTCGCTGGGCCGCCTGGTGGAGCAGCTGCTGCTCGGCTCGCGGGCCGGCGCCGACCAGCTTCCGGTCAGCAACGGCCCGTTCGACCTCGGCGCGGTGCTGCGCGGCGCCGCAGCTGCCTTCCGGCCGCTCTCGGACAAACACACCATCGTGGCCGACATCCCGCACGACCTGCCCGCCGCCAGCGGCGAGACGATGGCCACCGACATCATCGTCGGGCAACTGCTGGAGAACGCCTTCAAATACTCGCCCGACGGCGGCACGGTCCTCGTCCGGGCCCGGGCCACCAGGGACTGGATCGAGGTGACCGTGGAAGACGAGGGCATCGGCATCGCCGCCGGCGATCACGAGCGCATCTTCGACCGGTTCTACCAGGGCGAGACCGGCGACCGCCGCCGGTTCGGCGGCGTGGGCATCGGCTTGTTCATCGTCCGCCGCCTGGCCGAGGCCCAGCACGGCAAGGTCACGGCGAGCTCGCGTCCGGCCGGAGGCACGGCCATGCGCCTTCGCTTGCCGCTGGCCTGACCCGAAGTAGCCCGAAGTCAGCCGGCGGTGTGGTCGACTTCCTGCGGGACGTCGCGGCGGCGGGGCTCACCGCCGGTGGCTTCCAGGTAGGCGTCGATGATCGCGGGCACGTCGTCCCCCTGCATCACGATCTGGCCCTTCTCCAGCCAGATGACCCGGTTGCAGCTGGCCTCGATCTCGCCGAGGTTGTGCGCCACGAGGAACACCGTGCCCGCCTCCGCGCGCAGCTCCATGATCTTCTCGTGGCTCTTGGCCCGGAAGTTGGCGTCACCGGTAGCCAGCGCCTCGTCGATCATCAAGATCTCGTGGCTCTTGGCCGCGGCGATCGAGAACCGCAGTCGCTGTGCCATCCCGGTGGAGTAGGTGCGCATCGGATAGTCGATGAAGTTACCGACCCCGGAGAAGTCCACGATGGACTGGTAACGATCCTTGACGTCCTGCGGAGTCATGCCCATGGCCAGGCCGCCGAGCACTACGTTCCGCTCCCCGGTCAGGTCATCGAGCAGCGCGGCGTTGACGCCGAGCAGGGCGGCCTGCCCGCTGGTATAGACGCAGCCGCGTTCGGGCGGGAGCAGGCCGGCGATGGCCTGCAGCAGGGTCGACTTGCCCGACCCGTTGCGGCCGATGATCCCGATCGCGTCGCCGTTGTGGACAACGAACGAGACGCCGCGGATGGCGTGCACCTCGCGGACCGACGGACGGCGCTGGCGCTTGACCACCCGCATGAGAGCGGTCGCCGCGGTGCCCTTATCGCCGCCCGCGCCGAATACGCGGTAGACGATGTGCAGGTCGTCGACTATCACGGTTGGCGCGGACCCGTTGCCGGTGGACATACTTCAGACGTTACCGCGCCCTGCTTATCCCCCGAACCCACCTTGCTTTTCCCGCCACCCCGCCCTAAGAGCGGCCGGACGCCGGCGGTTTCCCTGAGGCGGCGTTACAGCTGCGATATCAGCGGTGCTCGCGTGTTTCCAGCACCGCTGAACGGGGCATTTCCCCGCTCGTACCAGGTTCGCTCGAGGTCGGATAAGCCGGGCTGACATGGAGGTGACTGAGTCGAGCGCTCTACTGCTCCCGTTCACTGCGTCGAGCGTCGGCGTGGCTCGGCGGCATCTGGTGTCCGACCTCATCAAGGTCGGCGTGTGCGCCACCTCCGCCACCGACGCCGGCCTGGTCATCAGCGAGCTGCTCAGCAACGCCCTGCAGCACGCGCAGCCGCTGCCTGGTGCGGGCATCCGCGTGGCCTGGGACCTGGATACCGACAGCGTGCGGGTCGCGGTCAGCGACGGCGGCGGGTCCACCCGGCCCGAGCTCGGCGAACCGACCCCGACCATGACCGGCGGCCGCGGCCTGTGGATCGTGGCCAGGCTGTCGCGGCGCTGGGGGACGCTCAGCAACGAGGAAGGCACCACGGTGTGGGCAGAGGTCCTGGTCATGCCGCTGGAGGCGGTGGCGGTGCCCGCCGCCGCTGCGGAGGGCGGCTTAGCGGACCGGGTCCGCACACGGTCAGGCAACTCTAAGGTTGCGCTCAACGTAGCCACCTGGCTTCCGGACCCGCGGCACGGTAAGGTTCGGCTCGTGGAGCTAAATGTCTCGAGTCGATTTCACGATGATCACACGATCGTGACCATTTGCGGGGAGATCGATCTCTACACCGCTCCGCGGCTGCACAGCGAGCTGGCCGGGCTGCTGGCCGATGACATGCCCGCCCGGGTGGTGATCGACATGTCCGGCGTGGAGTTCTGCGACTCGACCGGCATGAACGTGTTGCTGTCCTGCCTGCGCCGGGCACGCGAGCGCGGCGGCGAGCTGGAGATAGCCGCCCCCAAGCCCGCGGTCCGCAAGATTCTCCAGGTCACCGGGCTCGATTCGGTATTCACCCTAGTCGGGGACGCCGAGCTGCGAGGTCTCAGCCGACCTAAGCCAGCCGTGCCGCAATGAAGCGCAGCGTGCGCAGGAGCCGGCTGATCTGAGATCTGGCTCATGTCAGGTGGCTCTGGATCCGGCGACGTCGCGGTGATCATCCCGGCGTGGAACGAGGCGGATCGTATCCAGGCCACGGTGACGGCCGCGACCGGGATACCCGGCGTCGGGCTGGTCATCGCGGTTGACGACGGCTCGAAGGACGGCACTGCCGCCGCGGCGCGGCATGCGGGCGCCGTCGTGATCCGGCACGCCAGGAACCGGGGCAAGGGCGCCGCGATGGAAACGGGAGCGGCGGCGGTAGCGCTGGTGGACCAGCGCGAACGCCGGGAGCGCCCGCACCATCTGCTGTTCCTCGACGCCGACCTGGGCGGTACGGCCGCCCTGGCCGGACCGCTGGTCGATCCGGTCCTGGCCGGGACGGCGGACATGACGATCGCCGTCTTCGCCGCGACGGTCAAGCTCGGCGGACACGGACTGGTCGTCGGTCTGTCCGGGGCCGGCATCCGCAGGGCCACCGGATGGCAGCCCGCCCAGCCGCTGAACGGACAGCGGTGCCTGACCCGGGCGGCGTTCGAGGCCGCGCGGCCGCTCGCCCGGGGCTGGGGCGTGGAAACCGGGCTGAGTATCGACCTGCTGCGCAAGGGGATGCGGGTCACCGAGGTCGAGGTCGAGCTCGCGCACCGGGCCACCGGCACCGGGCTGCGCGCCCAGCTCCACCGTGCTCATCAGCTCACCGACGTGGCCAGGGCCCTCGCCACCCGGCTTTGACCGCCGGGCCGGCCGGGAAGGGGGAGCAGCCAGCGCGAGGGGGCGGAAGCCCCGTGCGCGGAAGAGGTGGTGTGGGGGTTCGTCTCGGCGGGTGCTGGCATGATGTGGGCTATGCCAGTTGCCTACCTGGGGCCCGAGGGCACCTTCTCCGAGGCGGCGCTGCGCGCCCTGGACGCCGGTGCCGAGCCGCTCCCGTGCCCGACCATACAGGCCGCGCTCACGGCGGTGCGCGACGGAACCGCCGAACGGGCCGTGGTGCCCATCGAGAGTTCGGTCGAGGGAGTCGTCACCGCGACCCTGGACGACCTGGCCGGCGGGAATGATCTGGTCATCGTGGCCGAGCTGCAGATTCCGGTGGCGTTCGCGCTCCTGGCCAGGGCGGGTACCGCGGTCGGGGACATCAAGAGAGTGGGCGGGCATCCGCAGGCCATGCCGCAGTGCCGGGGCTGGCTCGCGGCCAACCTGCCCGACGCGGAATGGGTCGCGGTCGCGTCCAACGCCGAGGCGGCTCGCCAGGCCGCGGAGGGGCAACTCGACGCGGCGCTGGCGGGCGCCTTCGCCGCAGGCCGGTACGGCCTCGAGGTTCTCGTGCCCGGCGTGAACGACCGGCCCAACGCCGTCACCCGGTTCGTGGTGGTGGCGGCGCACGGCCCGCTCCCGGCGCGCACCGGGACGGACCGGACCTCGGTGGCCGCGTTCCTGGCCGAGGATCACCCTGGCGCACTGCTCGAGATCCTCACCGAGTTCGCGGTGCGCGGCATCAACCTGACCACGATCCAGTCCCGCCCAACCGGCGACCGGCTCGGCCAGTACTACTTCTTCGTCGACTGTGAGGGCCACGTGGACGACGCGCGGGTCGGCGAGGCGCTGATGGGCTTGCGCCGTGTCTGCCGCGACGTGCGCTTCCTCGGCAGCTACGCCCGGTGCGACGGCGGCGCCACCCAGGTCCGGCCGGGTACCTCCGACACAGAGTTCGCCGAGGCGGCCGCCTGGCTGGGCCGGCTGCGCTTCGGCCGCCCATAGGGTGGGTGTGCGGGAAAAGCAGGGTGGGGTGCGGGCGGCTCGCGCCACGTTCCGTTCCGAAGATCAGAGATAAGGACCCGAGCCTGGACGCTGCTGCGACTCCTGGTCGTGCGGAACCGGCATCATCCCCGGCGGGAGCGCGCGGCGCATCTGCTCGAGCTGCGCCCGGGCCGCCATCTGCTGGGCGAACAGCGTGGTCTGGATGCCGTGGAACAGGCCCTCCAGCCAGCCGACCAGCTGGGCCTGCGCCACCCGCAGTTCAGCCTCGCTGGGCAGCTCGTCCTCGTTGAACGGCAGCGACAGCCGTTCCAGCTCGCTGACCAGCTCGGGCGCGAGCCCGTCTTCAAGTTCCTTGATGGAGCTCTGGTGAATCTCTTTCAGCCGGGCTCGGCTCTTCTCGTCCAGTGGGGCCGCCCTGACCTCTTCCAGCAGCTGCCTGATCATGCTGCCGATCCGCATGACCTTGGCTGGCTGCTCGACCATCTCGGTGACCGGGCGCTCACCGCCCTCTTCCGGAGGGTTCCCCGCGGTCGCTATGCCGTCCGGCCCCACCACGAGGACCTGCGGGTGCTCTTGTGTTTCGGGGTTGCTCATTCCCCTAGTCTTCCTCCCTTTCGCAAGGCTCGGGCACATGGGGTCAGTTTGGCAGCAGCAGGATCTTGCCCACGTGCTCGCTGGCGGCCATCACCCGGTGCGCCGCAGCCGCCTGCGACATGGGCAGCTCCCGGTCGATGACCGCGGCGACCTTCCCGGCGTCGATGAGCGGCCACACGTGCTCGCGGACGGCCGCCACGACCGCGGCCTTCTCGTGGGCCGGCCGCGCGCGCAGCGTCGTGGCGTGCAGGCTGGCCCGCTTGGCCTGCAGGATGCCGAGGTCGAGCTCGGCCCGGCTGCCACCCTGGCGGCCGATGACGACCAGGCGGCCGCCGGTGGCCAGCGAGGCCAGGTTACGGGCCAGGTAGCTCGCGCCGATGATGTCGAGGATGACGTCGGCCCCCGCCCCGCCAGTGGCCTCTTGCACCGCCGCGACGAAGTCCTCGGTGCGGTAGTTGACGGCCACGTCGGCGCCGAGCGCGCGGCAGCGGGCCAGCTTCTCCGCCGATCCTGCCGTGCACGCCACCCGGGCGCCGAAGGCCTTGGCCAGCTGGATCGCCATCGTGCCGATCCCGCTGCTGCCGCCGTGTACCAGGAGCAGCTCGCCCTCGGCCAGCCCGGCGAGCTGGAAGACGTTGGCGTACACCGTGCATGCGGCTTCCGGGAACGCGGCCGCGGTGGTCGTATCCACGGACGCGGGAACCGGCAGGAGCTGCCCTTCGGGCACGGCGACCTGTTCCGCGTAACCGCCTCCGGATAGCAGCGCGCACACCTGGTCCCCCGGCCGCCAGCTCGCGACCTGGTCACCGACGGCCCGGACCCGGCCCGAGCACTCCAGGCCCGGATAGGGCGGCGCGCCCGGTGGCGGCGGGTAGAACCCCTGCCGCTGCATCAGGTCGGCCCGGTTGACCCCCGAGGCGGCGACGTCGATGACCACCTCGCCAGGACCCGGGACCGGGTCGGGCACCTCCAGCCACTGCAGGACTTCGGGTTCCCCGGGCCGGGTGATGACGACGGCGCGCATGTGCGTCTCCTAGTAGTGCGGCGGGCCGCCCTCCTTGTGCCGATCCGACGTCCGCGGGGCGTCCGCGGGCCCAGTCCGCCACTCAGTGCGACCAAACAGGTGCATTGGGTATCGAAATCACGCGAAATTTGTTTTACGCTCGGATTGATGGACGAACCCCGCCCGCATGCGCTCACCCATGAGGATCGAGGGGGAGACCCGTGACCACGAACAACGATACGCCTCAGGTATTCAGCGAAGGCACGCGCGACGACGGCCCGTTCGGCCGCGAGTGGCGTGGCGAGGCCGACGGTGCGGACCCGGCCGGCGCCGGATTCCCCGACGGACCGGCCGGCGCCGAGCCTTACGGGCGATGGTTCGGCTGGGGGCCGGAAGCCCAGCCCGCGGGGGGCGGGGACGGCTACCCGCAGCCATCGTTCTATCCCGAGGACCAGGGCTACCATCCGGAACCGGGGTATCCGCGCGGACCAGGCTACGCTCCGCTCCCGCCGGACCATCCGGGACCCGGTGACCCGGGTTATCCGGCCGGACCTGGTTATGTGCCCGATTCGGGCTACGCGTACGAGCTGGGTTACCCGCACGATGGCTGGGGCGGGGCGGGCCCGGTGGACTCCGGGTACGGATATCCGCCGGACCCGGGGTACCGGCCGGATCCGCGTTATCCGCCCGAGCCGGGCTATGCGCGCGACGCAAATGACGTCCCGCCGATGGAGTCGCTGCCTGACGTCGGCTACGCGTCCCCGGAATACCGGACCGACCAGACCCCCTGGCCCGGTGCCGGGCGGATGCCACCGGCGCAGGCCCCGGCCGAGACATCGGACAGCCTGACCGCCGAGTCGCTGCTGCACCCGAAGCGGTCCGCGTCCGGATCCAGCTGGCGTCACCGGGTCTACCGCGTGACCGGCGGCCTGCTCCGGCTGGGCGAATCGGCCGCCGACATGCGCCGCCGGGATCTCATCAACCGGATCAGGACCCCGGTCGCAGGCGGTCACCACCGGGTGGCGGTGCTGAGCCTCAAGGGGGGCGTCGGCAAGACCACGACGGCGGTCGGGCTGGGCGCGACGTTCGCGACCCTGCGCGGGGACCGCGTCGTCGCGGTCGACGCCAACCCCGACCGCGGTACGCTGTCGGACAAGGTCCGCCTGGAGACCGCCGCGACGGTCAGGGACCTGCTGAACGAGCGGGACCAGGTTCGCCGCTACGCCGACGTACGGGCGTTCACCACCCAGGCGCCGAGCCGGCTCGAGGTGCTCGCCTCCGACCGGGATCCGACCGTGTCCGTCGCCTTCAGCGCGGAGGACTACTGCGACGCAGCCCGGGTGCTGGAGCACTTCTACTCGATCTGCCTCACTGACTGCGGCACGGGCCTGCTGCATTCGGCCATGTCGGGCGTGCTCCGGCTGGCCGACCAGATCGTAGTGGTCAGCTCGCCGTCGGTGGACGGCGCACGCAGCGCCAGCGCGACCCTCGACTGGCTGGAGGCGCACAGCTGCGGGGACCTGGTGCGCAACGGCGTCGTCGTGCTCTCGGTCATCCGGCCGAAGAGCAAGAGCACCGTCGACCTGGACCGGCTCGAGCATCACTTCGCCGCGCGCTGCCGGGCCGTGGCCCGGATCCCCTACGACCCGCACCTGGAAGAGGGCGCCGAGGTCGACCTCGAACTGCTCAGCGCCGCGACGGCCGACGCGTACCTGACCCTGGCTGCGCTCGTGGGCGACGGTCTGGCCTGGCCGCGGCGGCTGACGTCCCGGTCCGCGTTACCGTAGGCTGGGGGCCACAGGAGGGCTCGCCTAGTGGCCGATGGCGATGGTCTTGAAAACCATTAGGGGTGGTGACATTCCTCGTGGGTTCGAATCCCACGCCCTCCGCTGACCTCGGAAAACTGGCCCTGACCTGGGCTTATACCGGCTAAGCTCACGTCCTGGGCTCGTCACTGACCGCAGCCAGATGCAACCAGGTGCCGCCATTTGTCGCTGGTCACGGGATATACGCGGGATGGATCTTGAAGCGTTTCCCCAGGTCAACCTGCAGGAAACAGAAGGGCCTCCCGAAAACGAGGCCCTTGCATGGTAGATCGGTCAGGCTGCCAGTGCTTCATCGATCCTCCTGTTAGCGGCCTCCTCGCCGCCGTCGATGCACTTCGCGTACACCCGCAGCAGCACCTCCACACTGTGACCTGCACGGTTAGCCACCTCTGTGGCCGCAACCCCGCCGTTGAGCCAGAGCGAGACGGCACCGTGACGTAGGTCGTAGGGTCTGGCCGCCAGCGGCGAGACGACCTGCTCCGGTGTCAGGGCCAGCGTCCGGGCAACTGCCCAGGTATGGGTGGTGTCGTAGATCATCCCGCCCGTCGCGGTCCTGAATAGCCGCCCATCAGCCGCGGTCCCGAACTCCTCGATGTGCTCCCGCAGGATCATGACCAGCTCAGGCGGGATCGGCACCGAGCGCGTGTCGTTTTCCGCGCGGTGCTTCAGGCCCCGGTCATCGAACGCTTCCCCGCTGTCGGTCCAGCGCTTATTCGACTGTGGCCGCGATCTGGACAGCGTGAGCTTCCCCCAGCCGGACACGGGCAGATAACAGCCGTCCTTGCGCAGCGCCTTGACCTCACCCGGCCGCAGCGCGGCGAAGTACATGCACGCGAAGAACGCCCGCAGATGACGACCGCGCCACGGTCGGCCGACATAGGTCACCGCGGCGAGCAGCTCGCGCGCCTGGCGCGGATTGACGACAACGCGCCGGTCCACCACCTCGGCCACCTTCGGCGGCTTCCACTTCACCCGGTCGAGCGAATTTGCCGAAAGCTCCTCCAGCTCGGCCGCATAGTCCAGCACGTTATAGAAGACCGACCGCTTGCGATGAATCGTCGTGGCCGCCGCCGACGTTCCATCCAGGCGAAGCGTCAGCGCGTCGAGCGCCAGGCGGACGTTACGGGGCTTCTCCAGCTCCACTAGCGGCAGCGATGCCCGTTCCAGCCAGCCAAGTGCAGCAGCGACCTCAGCCGGACGCGGCAGCGTGCGAGATGACGGCACCAGCGCGTGCTGCCTCAGCGCGCGGCGGAGGAGTACTAGCTCGGGTCGCCCGGGCCGGTCATCCACGAGCGCGGCGGTAACGGTGGCAAGAGATCAGTCATGCTGTTCCGTGTCGTAGCCGCAGCGCGCGGCCACTTCATATCGACATACGCGACCACGAACGCGAACCACGACCTCGCATGCTTCGCACGTCGCATCGACACCGGAAGTCCCTCGCTGATGTCGAATGCCTCTCCCTGCTTCGCCGCCTGCCGCAACTCGGAAAGGAAGCTCTCGGCGAGGGCCTTGGTTGCGCGAGTCTTGGAGAATTGCCTGCCGCCGACGACCCAGCGCACCTCGTAGGACGTCGATCTGCTCGACTTGTTGCGGCGCACATCCCAGAACCGGACATGGGTCGTCTCGTTCACGCCGCGTCCTCCCGCAGCGATTCAAGGCGGCTCCGCTACGCTCCGCCGCGCCCGGCCGCGCTCGCGCCGGGCTGCGGCCCTGGGGGGCCGACCCGTCACGGCGCGCCGGGCTGCGGCCCTGGGGGGCCGACCCGTCACGGCGCGCCGGGCAACCAGGCAGCAGTCACCTACTTGCCCGGTCTATCGGCAGCATCAGAACACACGGCGGCTCTGGCCATCCTGACCGGGCATTCCGGTGCCCTGGCCTGAGCACCACGGCGAGGATGGCCAGCTCCATGGCGGCGGTCATCCGGCAGCTTCCGGCCGCGAGTGCCAAACGGCGGTCAGTGCCTGAGATGAAGGGGTGGAGGGGGAAAGCAGGGGGCGGGTCACAGGACCGGGGACCTCACCCGCTACCGATCATGTAGCCCTCCAGGACAGGCCAGTCAGGGGCGCTCCCTCCGGTCGCGTCCTGCGGATGGCGCAAGCGCCCCCCTTGACAGTCCCGCCCTTCCAGGCGGTTTCGGCCGCTATCGGATGAGGCACCCCTACGCCTCAGCCGGTCAGCCGGAAGGAGCCAGGCGCCATGCTCGCTCAGGACGAAGGCCTCACAGCCCCTCTGCCCGCCGTCAGCCAGCCAGACGGCACATCACCAGCGGTCCCACTTTCTAGGCCGGGAACTGTCAAAGTGGGGTTGAGCCGAAACGGCCACGACGGCAGGTCGAGAACGACGAGTACAGCGCCTTCGTCCGCCGCGTCCTGCGCGCCTACAGCCGCCGCGTCGGAGACGGTGATATTGAGGCCCTGGCCCTCCTGGTCGACCTGCCCGAGAAGATCGACGCCGCGATGGCCAAGGCGGTCAAGGGCCTGCGCGAGCATGGCTACTCCTGGGCAGAGATTGGCTACCGGCTCGGCATTACCCGGCAGGCCGCACAACAGCGCTGGGGCACCAGTAAACGCTGAATTACTCCGAACAGCTCGTCGATGGCGGGAGCTTGGCACGCACGCGCCACCGGGGCGACAATGCGGGGATGGCTGGTGATGACGGCAGGGCCCAGGTGCGGCTAGACGACGACACCCTGGCCCGCCGCCGCCGCGACCTCGGCGAGGACCACCCCGACACCCTGGCCTCCGGCAGCAACCTCGCCGTCAGCCTGCGCGCCGCCGGGGAGTACCAGGCAGCCCGGGAGCTAGACGACGACACCCTGGCCCGCCGCCGCCGCGTCCTGGGCGAGGACCACCCCGACACCCTGGCCTCCGCCGACGGCCTGGCCATCAGCTTGCGTGCGGTCGGCGGGTACCCCGGCGCCCTGGCCGCCGCCAGCAACCTCGCCGCCATCGTTCGTCACCGCGGCGAGTACCAGGCGGCCCGGGAGCTGGGCGAAGACACCCTGGCCCGCCGCCGCCGCGTCCTGGGCGAGGACCACCCCGACACCCTGGCCTCCGCCAATGGCCTGGCCATCAGCTTGCGTGCGGTCGGCGAGCACCAGGCGGCCCGGGAGCTGGGCGAAGACACCCTGGCCCGCCGCCGCCGCGTCCTGGGCGAGGACCACCCCGACACCCTGGCCTCGGCCGACAACCTCGCCGTCAGCCTGCAGGGGGTCCGCGGGCAGGCGGCCCGGGAGCTGGGCGAAGACACCCTGGCCCGCCGCCGCCGCGTCCTGGGCGAGGACCACCCCGACACCTTGACCTCCGCCGACAACCTCGTCATGATCCTGGGCCGGGTCGGCGAGCACCGGGCGGCCCGGGAGCTGGCCGAAGACACCCTGGCCCGCCGCCGCCGCGTCCTGGGCGAGGACCACCCCGACACCTTGACCTCCGCC
>Ga0116218_1000349_pt1 | contig 32743 bp, 33 predicted proteins | sample Sb_taG_2_FD_88966 | JGI IMG/M metagenome (GOLD analysis project Ga0116218, IMG submission 88966) | Peat soil microbial communities from Weissenstadt, Germany - Sb_50d_5_LS metaG | ecosystem: Environmental > Terrestrial > Soil > Wetlands > Peat | place: Germany: Weissenstadt | collected 2010-09-21 | reverse complement strand
GCTACCTGAGCATACACGCCTTCATGCAATGTAATCTCAGGCCGCTGTGCGGCGACCGAACGTGCCAGTGCTCGCAGTTCAGCATCGTAAGCTTTAGCCAGAGCTGGAAAGCGTTCCCCTAACCGTTCATCGTTTGGTCCAATCAAGGGATTCATGCCTGCGAGACCCAGGAAATTGATATGATCGCGAATGAGCATAAAATCGCCAGGACGGTAAGCCGGATTGAGGCCGCCAGCAGCATTCGTAACGATCAACTTAGACGCACCAAGCATGCGCATGACACGCACAGGAAGTGTCAGCGCTTGCATCGTATAGCCCTCGTAGAAATGGAAGCGCCCTTGCATGACCACCACCGGCGCATTTTCGAGCTTGCCAATTAGCAGTCGACCAGCATGGCCTACGACAGTCGAACGCAGGAAGTGAGGAATCTCTTCATAGGGAATAGCTGTTACGTCTTGAATCTCAGTAGCAAGATCTCCCAATCCCGAACCTAGAATCACACCAACCCCAGGTTTCATGCTAGAACGAGATCGAACGTAGTCTGCGGCTTCCATTACCTGCTCAAACAAAGTCATTTCTCTATGCTCACTTTCGATCACAGAATCACACGCCTGTGGCTACACTCTCACGCGCAAGCTGGCTATAGACCTGGGTAGTAGATATATGTGCGTGACCCAACAACTCCTGTACCGAACGCAATTCCATACCGCCTTGCAACATCAATATAGCAAAAGAGTGTCGCAACATGTGCGGTGTAATCTCAGTAATTCCTGACTGACGTGCATATCCTTTGATGATGAGCCAGAATCCCTGGCGCGTCAATCGCTCACCATGATGGTTCAAAAACAGCGCCTGCTCATCTGGATGACGTGTTATCAAACCTTGCCTGGCAGTCTCCAGATAACGTTCCGTTGCCTCTACAGCTATGACGGAAAGTGGCAATACTCGCTCCCGCTTGCTTCGTCCATTACGTCCCGGACAAAGTATCGTTGCGCCCTCTACATCAAAATCACCTAGATTCAGGGATATAAGCTCGCTGACACGCATGCCTGTTGCATAAAGCATATGCAACATGGCAAAATCGCGCTTGCCTGCTGGTGTTTCAACATCTACCTGGCGAAACAAATTGCTAATTTGTTCCTGGCTCAAAATATGAGGCAATTCTCTCTGGATGCGGGGGGTATCTAGCTTCTCGATAGGATCAGATGCAATTATTCCTGTGCTTTCCAGGTAACGGAAGAACGTCTTCAGCGCCGCCAATTTCCTTGCTATGGTTGCTGGACGATATGCCTGAGCATCTCGCATTTCCAGCAGATAACCCGCAATATGTTCGTGTGTGACTTGCTGCCAATTTTCTATCTGCTGCCGCTTGAGATAAGAGCAGACTTGATTCAAATCATTCCGATAGGCCACTACCGTATTCTGATTTGTTCCACTGCGCCCCTGTTCTTTCAATGAGAGCGAGGCAATATACTCATCAATTACTTCTTGCAACATAGGACAATACCGCCTATCTTAGTGTCTCCATCTCCCTGGATGTTAGTGACCTCGCCATTATAATCGATGCTACGATGGAGAGCAAGCAAAATAGGAATGACTCCTTTCTCGCCTCCTGATTTTTGTGGAGCAATAATAAATGTCTACTCTCCTCCTGCTCGATTGACGAAGTCAGTAGCTGCGAATGCATCGTTAGCATGGCGGGTATCCAGTCCATAGCGTCTTTGGAGGTGTGTATACAGAACAATGTTGCGCAATACCTATCATTGGTATTCCTTAAAAAGTGCTATAATACAAATAAAATGGTACCCATAGGGAATACCGTTATATACAGGCCTCGCACTATACACTGATTCGTCCTGGGATGAGAAGCAGCCCTGGCTCTTCCTCTCACGATTTTCAGTGAAACAATAAGGAGAAACGATTTTAGATGGCTAAATTGCATGACATGTTTACACGGGCACGCCGCGCTCAAAGTAGCGGCGGCATTGGTTTTGTAGGTAAAAATAAGCCGATAACCAAACCACGAGCTGCTGCGCTCGTTGTTGAATTACCCAATATTAACGCTGGAGATGCCGAATCAGCCATTAAGTCAGGTGCTGATGGGCTTCTATTCATCTGGGATGGTCATGACGCTTCTGCGCTTGAGCCACTCAAGGATGCTATAGATGCAGCTCAAACAAGTAGTGAAAAAGTTGTTACTGGACTAAGTATTACGGGCGGATGGGAGAAACTGGAGCGCGAAAACTTCGAACGCCTTAAAGAGTCAGGCGTCAATTATGTGTTACTGCCATTAGAGGCTCCGGCACGCCTACTTTCTTTGCAAATCAAGGATATTGAACTCGCCGTCTCTGTTCCGATGCATTCGGGAGATATGTATCCAATCTTCATTCGTAACCTGACTGCTTTTGACAACATCTCAGCGGTACGTCTGGACTTTTCGCTGTCTGAGGATATCAGCTCTATGTCTATCGAAGATGTGCTGCACTACCGGGCGGTTCGCGAAGCAGTACGCTTCCCCGCGCTTCTAAATGTTCAATCCGATCTGAATGAAGCAGATGCGTATACCTTGCTGGCTCTGGGTGTACAGGCAATGATTTTGACTGCCAGCGAAAACAATGACACTACTCAACAACAAATCAAGGCATTGAGAGAACTGCTTGAGAAGGTTCACCAGGAAGAAAAGGATTCTATGACTGGCCTGACTAACAAGCAATAGGTAATACAATACAAAACGCTGCTCTGGAGAAAGTGTCATCCCAGAGCAGCGTTTTGTATTGTATTATCTCAAAGCCATATGATGAAATGATTCCCCAAAGGTATATCCATGCTCAATTCCAATAATACGAGCACGTTGGCGCACAAATTCATCAACTTCAGAGTTATTCATCTGACTTGTATGACAATGTAAGCCCTCTAGCTTTTTATCCATAAAATCACTGACATCAACCCAATGATTTGGCTGACTGGTAGAGAAAAAATAAACTTGTTTCAGTCGGTGCTCTGTAATTCCTGCAGTCAATTGCTCAGGATAATACATCGGCATTCGTGCTGACGCGACTGCATCCAGTGCGCACAAGCCTACATTACGATGGTCTGGATGTATCTCATATGGTCTCCAGGGATCAAACGTGAAGAGCACATCGGGCTGCACCTGGCGTATTGCATACACCAGTTCTCTACGCAACCCCAGATTAACTTCCACCTCACCATCATTATAACTGAGAAATACGACCTCTCGAACTCCTAATACTTCGGCTGCATGTCGTTGTTCAGCTTCTCTGATCTTCCCGAGTTGCTCCATTGTCATCCCAGATTCGTGACTACCTCGATTACCACTTGTCACAAGCACATAGTACACATCACGGCCCTCGGCCACAAGCCGGGAAATAGTACCTCCACAAATGAACTCGGCATCATCCGGGTGTGCCATAATTACGAGAATACGCTGACCTTGTGGTGGTAGTAGAACAGAGGCTTCAGTACTCATGTAGGTTAAATTACTCCTTGCTGATCAGGCACCGTCACTTGCCAGTGTAACTGGCGTCGTGGTATGCGTCTTAACAATCCACGCGTCGTCTCCCAAACGCGCGTTGGATTTTCATTATTCCTCCAGTAATAATAACATCCAAGATCATCAGGCTCCACGGTCAGCATCTGGCAAAAAGCCTGTTCAAGTTCCATTTCACTGTTTTCATCAAGGTTGAAGTTTTGGAGCCAGAGTTGGCTTCGCTTATTATACAGACGAGTTGTCTCGACGACGCTTCGACCCCACTTTTCTATTATGGAAACGTCTTCATCAAGTAAATTCCAGAAAAGGTGGCAACCAACTGTATCCAGATGAGGAAGCTGTGCAAGGTCCTCAACTTGAGAAATATCCTGCGGTAATATAACGACTGTTGTTTTTAAATGCTCATCAACTCGTTTGACACAGGCACATATCTCGCCAAGAAAATCAATCATCGAACGTCTGCGGAAACGCTCCAGGTCCGTGACATCTGGACATAACGCACGGCATACTGAACAGAAACAAGTGACATCCAGACTACGAGGTTCATCAATCAAAATTCCATTTATCGGGTACTTTGTCAGGTAACGTTCAATTTCCTTGAAAAGCCAGCGACGAAACGACTGATGATTAAAACACGAGATTTCATGATGACGTCCATGGCGATCCATCACTCGTGATTGTGGATGGCGAAAAGTATACCAGCTCGGCATAAGTGAAGGTCCTGCAAAGAGATTACCATAGCGCCCGAGACTCAAGTGTATTTTTAGTCCTGCATCCTGCACCAGGCGCATCCCGCGTTCAAGATCTCTTGACCAACGTTGTTCTTCTTGTTCATGTATTGCATAAACAATACTTCCAGCGCCTGCCGCACGAATCTGATCAAAATCTCGTTTTGCGGCATCGGGATGAAGTAAGGGGTGAAAATAAGCTATTGTAATTTCCATGCATCCTACCACTAGAGAGATGAAGTGCAATACAGGTAAAATGGATAAAAACGAATCCACCTGCATGAACCAGAGTATAGCATAAAGAAGAACATTTGCTCAATGTCCAGTAATTATGGGCTATTGCTCTTAATTTTCGTACCTAAGCTTGACAAGTACCTGATTTCTATGCACAATGCACGCATGAGTCACGCACAACGAGCACAAACTTCTGGAGACGTTTGCTTTGTTCGAGCGTATGCAAAAATCAATCTAACACTCGATATCCTTGGGAAAAGGACTGATGGGTATCATGATCTTGCAACGGTGATGCAGACTGTTGATCTCTATGATACTATCGGTCTCTCAAAGACTGGGGATAATCAGGTACAGATTTCATGCACCATGCCCGAGTTAAGCAATGACGACAACCTGGCTGCACGTACTGTCCACCTGGTACGTCAACGTCTTGGTATCAAGCAAGGAGTTTTGATCGAGTTGTACAAACGTATTCCAATGGCAGCCGGATTAGGAGGAGGAAGTAGTGACGCTGCTGCTGTTCTGCTTGCACTACAGTATTGGTGGCAACTACAGTTATCTCCAACGGACTTACTCGACATAGCAAGTTCGTTAGGTTCAGATGTTCCATTTTTCTTGACTGGAGGTCTTGCACTTTGTGAGGGTCGAGGCGAAAGAGTAACTGCTCTTTCTTCTTATTGGCCCAGGACAATGCACTGGTTACTTTTACTGAAACCGGCAATCAGTGTTTCAACAGCGGCAGTTTTTCGGAATTTACCTGCTAGTGACTATACCGATGGCATGCATAGCCAGGCAGTTTGTATAGCATTACATGCAAGACAGACTCCCGAGTCAGAGGATCTGCATAATTGCTTTGAGCGAAGTGTGCTGGAAACCTATCCAGAAGTAGCTCTTTCGAGAGAAGACCTGTTGCGGGCCGGAGCTTCGTTTGTGAGACTTTCTGGAACAGGGCCAACATTATTCGCACCCTTTCCTGATCTTACTCTGGCTCAAAAGGTGCAGAAAAAACTGCAAACAGTGGGATATGAAGTGTACCTGTCGCGTGCAATACATCCCAAGGATGGGATTGTAAGTGTTTTTTAGGATTAAAGTGCAAATGTAAGGAGACAACTTCACCATGGCTGATCAATATTACTGTGTCAAATGCAAGACAAAGAGAGAGATGAAGGATGCGCAGAGAGTTACCATGAAGAATGGAAAACCAGCACTCAAAGGTCAGTGTACTGTCTGCGGAACGACCATTAACACTATTCTAAGTTCTGAGAAAAAAGCTTAAGCTGAAAAACAGCTGCAGAGGCCGATGTATCGACGGTGTGCATGATACATCGGCACTTCATTGGCCAGGGCGAAATTCACACAGTAGTTGCGCCCGCTTGGGGAGACGATCTTTGTCGCAGGGAGCAATGAATGACACCCCTACTACATAAAAAGGGCTCACCTTGAAACGTTTCCTCCGCACAATAATACTGCTGGTTATTCGCTTGCTTGACGCGCCAGGTGCGCGAAAAGCAACACAGTCGCCAATAAAACACCAGAAATGCCACGTAGGCTACGCTCTCGAACCAGAAAAGCCGTTTCTCACCCATGTATCACCATTCCAATCACTCCAAGATGCACTCACAAAATCATTGACAATGTCTACACCAGTTCGTATTATGCTTACGAGCAGCAAGCACGAGATACTATAAAGTAATAATGAGTCAGGCACAGAAAAAAACACCAATAACTAAGGCATACAAACAACAGCATAGTCTGGATAGGTATGGCTACCCCTTACCACCAGACTCAAGACAAAGATTGCGTAAATCAGCTATACGCACAAGCAAAAGCATGCTGAATATCTGTATATATTTTATGATGAGTTGCTTAGGGAGTTTATTCTGGTTACGCAGAATGGGCAAGAAATATCCCCCGCTAACAACAAACAAAAAACATCCACGACGTATCCTGGTGATACGCCTGGATCTTATCGGAGATCTCGTACTCTCTATGACTATAGTACGCGCTTTAAAACATGCTTATCCAGGCGCTGAGATTGATCTACTCGCACTACCGACCAGCGCAAAAGTCATAACAGGCGATCCAGACCTTCACGAAATAATCACTTACGATCCAAACGTCTGGCGTCGACCCAAAGCCTTGATACAACTAAAAAACTGGAAAAATGCCTATAACTTGTTGAAACATTTACATGCAAGCGACTACGATATAGCGATAAGCGTTTTTGGCAAATGGGCTGGCATACTGGCAGCCTTAAGTGGCGCGACACGGCGAGTCGGTTTCGGGCACGAAAGTTACCCCGGCTTGATGACCGATAGCGTCCGAGGGTATCACTGGCGCTCTGGAGATCATAAACACGAAGTAGATTACTGTCTTAAACTAGCAAGAGCTGCGGGTGCAATCACCAGCATAACAGATCGTAAACCACATTTGTATGTTGATCCCCTGGCACAACAGCAGATTGAACAACTATTAGAATGCGAAGGAATAGTTCCTGAGAAGCCTTTGATTGTCTGCCACATTAGTTCAAACAATGGACAGTCCAAACGTTGGCCTATTCCTTACTGGGCAATCCTGATCGATAAACTGATTCGCGGGCAGAACGCTCAAGTCATCTTAAGTGGAGCGCCTGACGATAAATCACTTATCGAGTGCGTCTCGTGCCATATGCAGGAGCAAGCCAACAATCTGGCCGGTAAAACAAGCCTGCCCCAACTTGTCGCTCTCCTGAAACGAGCAAACCTGCTTATCAGTGGTGATAGTGGTCCCATGCACATCGCGGCTGCTGTTGGAACGCCGCTCATTGCTATACATGGACCCACAGACCCGGCGCTATCTGGCCCGATTAGTCCAACTGCTACAGTACTGCGTAGTGATATATGGTGCAGCCCATGCTACAATGCAAAGGACAGTGCTGATTGCCGTTTCTTTACTACACAATGCATGAAAAATATTTTACCGTCGCAGGTATATAAAGCCGCACAAGAAAAGCTGATATGAGCATCACCCTACAGAGCCTAGCCAGTCCGGCACTAGAAGAAGCAATCGAAGCTAATTTCAACGAAGAGATGGCGCATTTAGGTTATGGACTTCAACAGGGAGAACTACACAAAACACCAGAATTGCTCTGGATGTATACTGGGTCACGTGGTCCAAATGCAGTGCTCTATTCTCGTTTTGCCAGTGACGATCCAGCTTACATTGACGTGAGAATCAACGAAATGCTAGCATTCTTCAAAACTCGTAACACGGATTTTAGCTGGACTACTGGTCCTTCTACGACACCCACTGATCTGGCCCTTTTGCTCGAGTCACATGGTTTCGTGTATAGTGACATTACAACAGGCATGGCCATAGACCTGCAGGCGCTGAATGAACATATCTTCATACATCCAGACCTCGTCATCACAGAGATTGAAGACCTGGAGACATTGAAGATTTTGCGCTCAATCGAAATTTCAGGATTTGGGGCTTCAGAGATGGCAGCACAAAACTACTATGAATCATATGCTCGCACTGGATTTGGCAATGGATCACCCTGGCATCATTATATCGGGTGGTTGCATGGAAATCCTGTCACTATTGCTTCTTTGCTCTTTCATGCGGGTGTGGCAGGTATATATGGTATTGCTACCGTTCCCCAGAGCAGGCGTCTGGGAGTCGCGGCAGCAATAACCCTTCATGCGCTTCACGAGGCACGCCGGCGCGGTTATCGAATAGCAGTTCTCTCGCCCACCGAAATGAGTTACGCTCTTTATCGACGTATTGGCTTCCAGGAATATTGTAAGTTAATACACTATGAATTGTCAGTAGAAATATAAAAAAGCTTATGCATACGGGACATATTATTCTTCCACCAGACGCACGAATACTTGTCGTGAAGTTGGCTACAATCGGTGATCTGCTACTGGCTACGCCATCGCTTTGCGCCCTACGAGAAACCTATCCACAGGCGCGTATCGACCTGCTCGTTACTCCCGCATCTGCCGGTTTGCTTGATGATTGGACAATCATTGACCGCGTCATAGTACTTGATAAATATCTCTTTGACTATCCGCGGCAGTTGCTCAAAAATCCTCGCAATCTGCTTCGACTTAGATTACTATGGCATGATCTTCGCGATGGCAACTACGATGCTGTATTGCTATTACATCACCTGACCCTCTTTTATGGTCGCCTGAAGCACCAGATTCTCATGCGCGCCACAGGGGCAAAATGGCGCATTGGATTAGATAACGGCCATGGCTGGTTCCTCAATGTACGCATTAAAGATAATGGTTTTGGAGTTATGCACGAAGCTGACTATAACCTCGCAGTAGCAAAAGCAGCAGGCGCAACCACAAACGACAAACGCCTGACTGTACCCATCAATAAAGAGGAATATCAGCAGGCACGACAATTACTCTATGAAGCGGACCCAACAGAGACCAGATTGGCCATTTCATCTCAATTTATCGACCCTAAAAACACAGTGTCTAATCCTACCCACACCTATGCCTCAAATGAAACTGGGCACCCGGGCATCAAACGTCCAATCATTGCTATGCATCCTGGAAGTGGAGGCTATAGCACTGCTCGTCGCTGGGCACCAGAACGCTTCGCTCAACTGGCCGATACTCTCTTCTATGATACTGGGGGCCAATTGATCCTGATGGGTGGTCCAGAAGAGGCCGAATTGCACCAGCAGATTTTTGACCTTATGCAGTCAAGGATGCCAGTACGCAGTTTTGCGGGCAAAGGCAACATTCGTGTTGCAGCGGCAATTCTGGAACAAGCTGACCTTTTTGTTGGCAATGATTCAGGGCTTATGCACCTGGCCACAGCGGTAGGTACACCCACCGTCGCAATATTCGGACTGACTAACTCCGACGCCTGGGGACCCTACACTGGCGGCCTATCAACCCGACAGGCAGTCGTTGTAAAAATGGATTTGCCTTGCATGCCCTGTTTCTATCGCGGTCACGATCTGGGCACACCAGAGGGCTGCATGACTCGCGATTGCCTGGCCATGCTCGGCGTCGATCCTGTTGCTACGGTAGCACGGAGATTGTTGCGACAGTCATACAAACAACCTCACCTCGTAGAAGAAGCAAGAAAAAGGGATTAACATGAGCGCATCAACTTATACATCTCCTGTGGATAAGCTACTCACTTTTGGTAAAGCCGAACCCGTAGACTGGGATCAATGGCCCAACTACCTTGAATTCGGCCTTAGCCTGGAACATGTTCCAGAACTGATTCGCATGGCGACAGACTTTGAACTTCGGGGGCGTGAATCAAAAAAAGGTGAAGAAGAGGATCCCGAATTTTGGGCGCCTGTCCACGCACTTCGCGTGTTAGGACAGCTACAAGCTGTGGAGGCCGCCGAGACTCTGGTCAACATGCTCACAGAAACAAAAGACGATAATTGGATACAAGAAGAATTGCCTCAAATATACGTTTTGATTGGTCCAGCAATAATCCCTGCTCTTATAGCATACCTGGCTGATTCGACACATGACAAATATTCTCGTGGAAATGCTGCAGAAAGTCTGGCAGAAATAGGTAAAAAATATCCTGAGACTAGCTCAGAATGTATCACGGCTATCAGCAAGCAATTAGAGGTTTTTGAAGAAAACGATTATGAACTCAACGCTTTCCTCATAATTTGTTTAACCGATCTCAAGGCAATAGAAACCCTTCCCTTGATTGAACGTGCTTTTAAAGCGGATAGGGTTGATGAATTCGTGATAGATCTCAATTATGTCCTCGAAGAATTTGGGCTGAAAGAGCGCGAAGAAATCACCGTTCCTTTCGCGTTTGGCAATTTTTTTGAAAATCTCGAGAAGCGAGGCTCCACAATAAGCCCTGATCAAATAAAAATTGTATCATCAGACACACCTGATACCACACCTCAAATACAGAAGGCCCAACCTTCCAATTATGCAGCAACAGATAATGTAATAAAATTTTCAGGCAAGAGGGTCACAAAGAAGAAAGCAAAGAAAAAGAGGTAATAGTAGTATCCTTTAAACTACAGCTGCCCCTTTCGCTCTTTTCACGGGTCTTGTGAAGTTGCCAATCTCGACTTCGGGCAATTCTCGTTTGATGATCTCAATCATCGCGTGTATTCCTAACGCCTTACCCATCGAATCAAGCGCTGGCATGCGTGGCAATAGCACTTCTGGATCGATATTCAAATTGCGTAGCTGTATGAGCCGCAAGTCAGTTTCTCTCACAAAAGAGAGCAGAGCCTCGACTTCGCGTTCGCGGTCAATCATGCCGGGGAAACTGAGCAGGTTGATCGAGCTATACACACCTGTATCGCGTGCTCGTTTCAGCGATTCTTTGACATCTTCAAACGTATAGCCTATGGGGCGATAATAGGCTGTATAGGTTTCTGGGTGTCCAGAGATAGTGCTTGCGCGGATAGTATCCAGTCCCGCATCGTAAAGTCGCTGCAGCCAGCGCGGATTGCTTGCGTTGGTATTGATGTTGATGACCCCTTGATCTGTGTGCGTTCGCATGCCCTTAATTGCCTGTTCAATGCGTCGCCACTGCAGTAACGGCTCACCTTCGCAACCTTGCCCAAAACTCACAATTGCATCTTCGGCCTGTTCCAGGTGAGGAATCGCTACCTGTAGTATCTCCTCAACCGTAGGGATAAAGGTCAGGCGATCTTGTGGCGAAATTAAGTCCTCTTCTTCCTGTTTTGAGATGCATCCAATACACCGCGCATTACAACCTGGCGAGACCGCGATTGCCATCTCCCAGCGGCCAAAAAACAGATTACTGGCTGTTGGACACGAGTAGTCGAGTGCGCAATGGGCATGTTGAGTCACAATCCGATTTGAGGGTAATTCAGTCAGCTTCTTGGATACTAATCGATGTAATGCGCGTTTGTTGAAAACGCGAGGAAGCCATTTGTGTGGATCATCAGTTTGTAATGCTGCAACATACAAACGGCCATTCATTCCCGCGACAGCGCTGTAACCAAAAAAAGGCAGAGGTTCAGTATTCGGTACTTTTTCGTAAGCAGGAAGCTGAGTGCGCGTATACCCTATTGGTAGTAAGGCAGCAGCAGCCCAACCGCGAGATAAGTCGATTACCTGACGCTCGCCTGAACGATTCTCCCCTATAGCCAGTCGATCTGGCATCATCGAGAGAGTGACTCCATCAGGCAACGGTATAAGATCACTAGATGTGAGAGGTTGATTATCGAATGCCAGAGCCTGTAATCGCGGCTCCTCGCGAACTTCTCCTTCAGGCGTACAGTATATTAGATAGGGAATAGCCATTATAATCCTTCATGATGGAGAGCGGGCAATAGTCTGAATCCATGCACGCTGCTAGTGTACTGGTGGTGGCGCAATCGGGATACGTGATCCAGTAGGTCGCTCATCAACATAGTCATCTTCAAAATATCTTGACACTAGCGTTGACTGCGACTGTGTAGCGACACGTTGCTCGACTTCTCGTGTTACCTCGTAAACAAAGCTGAGCAAAATATGTTCCCCGCGCATGCTTTGACATACATGGCGAATGCGTGGATGCTCTATCTCCATCCAGGCATTTATTATAGCCTCAAGTGCAGACATATCGTCTTCACATTGCGTGCTATCAAAGCCTTTGTACCTATACACGTCCTGATCCTTTCAATCTGGAAACATAATTGAGCTACACTGACCAATTCTTCCATTGTGAACGTGACGTATTGTATCATTACAGCACAATATTTTCCATAGAAAGGCTCACTCCTCGGCTCTGGAATAGCTGCTGAAGCCTGTCGCATATTGTAGATTATACTAGTCGGCAAGCCAGATCAACAGCCTGCTCAATAGTGAAATTCCTTCCCTCGGCCCAGGCTTTAAGCCAGCTTTCCTCATCAACACGGGAGCGAATAAATTGTCGTGCCATTTGTACAAGTCGACTGGATTTCGTCCAGGGCGTCAGACCAATTTCATCCATCAAGCTCTCAGCCGCACCTCCCAGTTGCGCTGAAAGTATGCTTGCCAGTCGTGGCTCTGGCTCTCCACGTAATCCTACTGCAAAACTTAGTGACCCCAGTCCAGTTGCTACAAATTGTTTGTGGCCCAATTTGAAGCACATCTTAATACTTCTCACAAGGTAATCAATGGCCTCAGCATAATTGCCCTCTAGTATCGTAATCCCCCCCTGATCTTTCAACAAATCAGCGACAGCAATAGTATCACCTACTTGTTCAAATAGCTCCTTACTCTGAGCGTAATACATTCGCATTCGCTTAAAATCAGAGATGAATCCCTCCGCCGCAGCTAGATGAAAGAGCAATTGAGCTTGCAACCATCTATCACATATTTGGGAAGCATGTTGTAAACCTTCCAGATACACACGTCTTGCCTCTTGATATTCACCCATAGCATGAGCAGCCCAACCCCGGTGAAGCATAGCCATTGCCAGTCCACCTGGATTATCCAATTGCTTCCATAAAGCTATACTCTCGTCAGCGAGCTTTGCCGCCCTGATTTGCTCGTTTTGCAAACATTCTAGGCGAGATTCCACACTTAAGGCCTTTGCTCGTGCTTCAAGTACGGATTTTCTCTCTTCATTGCCAGACACAACTTCCAGTACTGCACCCAACCAGATTCGCCCTTCTGTCAGGTATCCTTGCCATTCCCAATAAGGTCTGAGTCCAGAGGCCAGACGAAGACAAAGTTCAATCTCAGATATTGCTTTTCCAGGTACTACTAGTTCTTCCTTACTTCCCTCATAAATTTCTGCAATTGCTCCTGGTTCGCTTGAAGGTGAGTTTATGCTTGCCTCAGCTTTAGCTCTTTGAAGCGACCACTCTAAAGCTGCACGAATATTATCCTGATTTGCTTTTAAACGTTCCAGCCATAGAAGCTGTTGTGGGCCCCTCAAACCTATCTCGGCCTCCTCAACGACCTGCAAATAATAACTGGCATGCCAGTCTCTCAGCTGTTCATACAATCCCTGGGTAGATAACTTTTCGAGCATATATTCTCTCAACGTATACAATACGGTAAAATATACTTGCTCTCCCATGATTGGCAATCGCACCAGTAAGCTATTGTCCGCCAACTGCTCAAGCATGACAAGAGCGGGATAGGAGAGAGTTTTCTGATCTGCATCTACACTCTGTATCATTGCTTCCGCTGCCTCAAGCGACCAGCCTCCAACGAATACTCCCAGGCGAGGAAACCAGTCTTGCTCAGTCGAAGAGAGCAGATTGTAACTCCAATCAAGAGTATTACGCAATGTCTGCTGCCTGCTAGGTAAATTCATTGCTCCTCCAGTCAGCACACCTAGTAAGGTTTCTGAAAGCATCTGCAACAATACATCTGGCGGCAGCAACTTGACACGGGCAGCCGCCAGTTCAAGCGCAAGTGGCAAGCCATCAACTCTAGCACAAATCTGCGCAATGCCGTATGCGTTTGCAGTGGTCAAAGTGAAATCGGGTATGATCGCAAGTGCTCGTTCAACAAAGAGTTGGATTGCACCGTATTGCGAAAGTTTCTCTGTTTTGATCTCAAACCCTACATCAGGTACATCCAGAGGAGGGACATGAAACTCGTATTCTCCATACAAGCGCAACACTACCCGACTGGTAACCAGCACCTTAAGACCTGGTGCTGCTGCCAGCATTGCATCCACTACTGTTCTCGCTTCTCCTACATGTTCAAAATTATCAAGCACAAGCATGAGCTGTTTATCTCGAAGATAAGAGACCAGGCTTTGCATAATAGAAATGTCAGGCGAGAGCCTTACGTTCAGTGTCTGGATGATACTCATAGGCACGAGTGCCGGATCATCTACCCCGGTTAAAGACACATACCATACGCCGTGCGAAAAATCCTCGACCTTTAACCTTGCCAGGTGTAATGCCAGACGCGACTTGCCACTGCCACCTGCACCAACAAACGTCAAAAGACGGACTTCTTCTTGCTCTAATAAGCGTATCAATCGCTCTACGGCCCATTCTCGTCCAATGAGCCGTGTATTTGGGACAGGTAGATTATGCCTGGGGAAATATATGGAAGTGCGAGAGTTATTGGAGACAAAATTTTGCGTGCTTTTCGCGAGAAGCTTATTAAGAGGAGGTCGTTGCCAATCTTCCGAACTAAAGTAGTTTGGTCGCATATGCGCCAGTTCCAGAAGTTGGATTGCTTCATCCTTCGAAGAGATCGCCCACCATCGTGCTAAGGTAATGACTATTCGATGAACCTCGAGGTGAGTAAAGTATGCCTTTCCACTATTATGTAACTTACGGCTGAGCACCTTGGGGTGCAACCCAATCTCCTCAGCCAGTTCCTTCTGTGTATAGCCACTTGCCCGAAGAAACTCCTGTACACATTCACCAAACGCACCAGTATTCATACGCACTCCACCTCTCACGTAAACTCCTCCCAGACAACATCAAATCTCTCAACAACTTTTGCATGGATATCAAGTGGACTTTGAGTTACCAGAACCAGGGAAAGCAGAACCACCCTAAGTATACTTAATATTAATGAAAGAAATCAAGAGAAAGGAACCAGCTTATGTACACTCTTCAGGCGAACATGCAGTGTTATGACAGGTTCTTCGAAGTCTTTTCTTATGAAGTCGTGCAGAACGAACTCATGATTGAAAATATTGTCAGTCAGTTACTCCTTGACTTTTTTGACGCGGTGATGGTGGATGTGAATATTATTTTTTCTCCTCGTGTGCAAATGGGACTACAACATTGTTTTATCCAGATTCATGCCCAATGTGATAATCTGATTTGTGCATCACTTGCAGATCCAAATGAATATATTGAGCTTAGTGTAGAACATACAATGTGTTCTATACTAATGGAGCTTTTTGGTTCTATAATTGTTGACAATGTTACGTTCACTCCGTCGCCATCGGATCACATGTACGCACATAGTAGTGCCAGAAGAGTTTAAATAGAGTAAACTCTTCCCACATACTTTATCCGGTCTTTGAAAGAACAAGGAGCAGATTTTCTTTGAATAAGATGAAAGTCGAGCATAGTGTATTCGTCAATCTTCCTGCTGAGGAAATCTTTGCATATATGAGCAACCTCGAGAATCTAGCTGACTGGTCGGGCGTTGTCATTTCTGCCAGGAAAATCTCATCTGGAGACATGCTTGTAGGAACGACAATACGGTGTACGATTCGCATTTTGGGAAGGTGGTTTGATTCGACATATGAGATTGTCGAGTGCGTACCTGGTCGCTACTTGTCTTTCAAAAGCATCACGAGTGTCGCGCCAAGCCTCATATGCTATCAACTCGAACCACTGAAGGGTAGCGGCACAAATGTCTCAGTGGAGGAAATTATTCATTTCACAGGCGGTTACCTCGGATTTGCAGAGACGGTGATCACACGTGTCATCAATCGCCAGATTGCAAATGACCTGCTTACATTAAAGGATCTATTGGAGATCACAGCATCAATTTCTAGTGACACAGAATAATGGCTTTATAATTTTTCCATCGTCTTCATGGTTTTTGCGTCAGCATCTCAAAAAAAGTCTTGGTACTTTGTTTATCATCGCATATCTACCGAGATCTTATACCGCACCTACCGTATCAACCCAACCTTTATCCCTCCTTCAGCTTTCACCTCCTCCAAACCTGCATCCAGACTCTCCTTCACCTCTACATGTCTTGCACGAGTAACACTCATAATATCTGCCCTGGCTTCCTGCAACATTCGTGCGACAGAGACATCAATTGTTGCCAGTTGTAATCGCTCCAACTCAGCCCCCAACGAGATGTTGGACTCACTCTTGTAACGACGCACTGCTGTAGCAATCTCGATCAGAGCCTCGCCAGCAGCATCAGCCGTCATATTCACATGCGACTCATTCACAATAGGCCACTGACTGTTGTGAATAGAACCTTCACCTTCGATGGGCACAAAAAGTGCCTGGTACAGTGTCTCCGTAATGTAGGGCAGGATAGGAGCAAAAAGTTTCATAACCGTCAAAAGCACATAGTAGAGTATGTAACGCGCACCCTCACGCATCTCATTTTTTTCATCATAGAGGCGTTCCTTCGACATCTCAAGGTAGTTATCGGCCAGCTCTCTCCAGAAGAAACTCTCTGTCTCATTTTTGGCCGCGGAATAATCGTAGTTATGGAAGAGTTCTGTCACACGCTGGATGAGCCACTGCGTGCGTGAAAGCAGCCAGCGATCAGTAGGAGTGAAATCTGGGAGTTCAACAGGCGGTTGATAGCTTTCCAGAAATCGTTGGCTAAACTTTGCCACATTCCACAGCTTAGTTACCAGCTTATTGCCCATCGCTATTTTCTCCTCGTTAACAGTTGTGTCTTTCCCCATACCTGTGCTTGCTGCCCAGTAACGAACAGCGTCAGCTGAATATCTTGCAATCATCTTCATGGGAGACATGGAGTTGCCTCTGCTCTTACTAATCTTGCCGCCGCCTTTACCCTCTACCACCCATCCCGAGATGGCTATATCTTTCCAGGGCAGAACTCCAAAGTGGTGATGAGATTTTACAATAGTATAGAAAGCCCACGTACGTATAATCTCGTGCGCCTGCGGGCGCAGATTCATTGGAAAGACTTTCGCATATAATTGTTTGTCAGTCAGCCAGTGACCTACTATCTGTGGTGACATCGAGGAAGTTGCCCAGGTATCCATTACATCCTCTTCAGGTGTAAAAGATGTGCTTCCACAATCGCACGCCAGCGATGGCTGCTGCTCTGTCGGGTCCACCGGCAGTTGATCTTCCGTTGGCAACAGAATGTTACCACATTCATCACAATACCATACTGGAATGGGCACCCCAAAGTAGCGTTGGCGAGAGATGCACCAATCCCAACCAAGGTTTTCTACCCACTCCCGATAACGCGTCTTCATATATTCTGGATGCCATACAACCTGTTCGCCGGCATCAAGCAGTTCCTTTTTATATTCAAGCACGCGCACGAACCATTGCAGGGTCACAATATATTCTACGGGCGTATCGTCACGTTCATGAACACGCACTGATTGCATTACTGGCTGGCGACCAAGTAAAAATCCTCTTGCATCCAGCACTTCGATTATTCGTCTTCTGGCCTCTTCCACGCTTAATCCTGCAAATTCCTTTGCTGCTTCGGTCAATTTGCCATTGCGTCCAATGATTACCTTGAGAGGAAGGTTGTACTTATACCACCATTCAACGTCCGTCACATCACCAAAAGTACAGCACATCACTGCACCAGTGCCTTTCTCAGGGTCGGCCTTCACATCTGCTAGTATTGGCACTTCGATCTCTAGCAAAGGCACTGTTAATCGCTGACCCACTAATCCCTGGAAACGTTCATCGTTTGGATGAACAAACACTGCTACACAGGCAGGCAATAGTTCTGGTCGTGTAGTGGCTATAGGCAATGTGAGATCATTTTCAGTTCGAAAAGCAAGGGTTACAAATTCGCTTTTGCGTTCCAGGTCGTCCAATTCAGCTTGCGCAACAGCAGTTTGACATTCAGGGCACCAGATGGTTGGTGCTTCCCGACGATAGGCTAAATCCTTATGATACAGATCAAGAAAAGACAGTTGAGAGGTGCGTCTGGAAAGTTCATCAATCGTGCGATAAGAGTAGTTCCAGTCAACCGATAATCCTAGCCGCTGCCAGAGTGCTCGATAGTCTTTTTCGGCCTCCTCGCTCACTTCCAGACACTTCTCAATGAAGGTTCTACGTCCCACCTGCTGAACAGTAATACCCAGGCGTTTCTCAACGTAGCGCTCAGTTGGAAGCCCGTTATCATCGAAGCCCATAGGATAGAAGATATTGTATCCATTCATTCGCCAGAAACGCGCCATAAAATCAGTTTGGCTATAAGAATGTGCATGCCCGAGGTGAGCATGCCCCGAAACTGTTAACGGGGGTGTATCGATGGAGTAAACCTGTCCGCTGGCATCGAGATAAAAGCGGTAGGTGCCTGATGTTTGCCAGGAAGCTTGAAGTTCTGGCTCGACTGTGCCTGGATCATAACGTTTAGGTAAACTCATAATCTCCTCCATGTGTATTGAGTGCGCATCATCGTTCATAATTTCGAAACAGTGTTCTTGCAATAAAAAAGCCCGATCATCCTTCATGAGGACGAAAGGGCACATTTTCGCGGTACCACCTCATTTCGCTGGACATCTCCGCACCAGCGCACTCATCACCCTGACAGTTCTCTCTATATCGATAGGTCTATCGGGTTTCGCTATAATGGGCTTACCCATGCTGATCTACCTTTCTCTATCATCAAGTGAATTTCTTCAGCAATCAATCCGAGCGACGTTCGATAGCGGCTTGCTGTGGGGGCTTCCAGCCTATGACCTCGCCTTCTCTATCAGCTAACCTGCCATTTACTCTTCCCGGAGGAGATTAATATTCTTCAATTGTGAATAGTGTACATAGTTTCAAAACTGGTGTCAATACTGCTACCAGTCTAAAACAGGACCGCCCAAAAGTGTGAATGGGTAGAATAATGATAAAATATGTATTAGATCAGCTACAAAGATATTGCAAAGAAGTGTTTGCTTTTAGCTGCCTTACAGTTCATACAAGCACAATAAAGCATCCTTCGCAAGGAGTTACCTCATGAGTGAATACGAGGATGTGATGGAAACCCTTAGGGCAACAAGCCGTACATTCTTCATCCCAATTTTTCAACTACCGCCAGGATTACAAGAGGCTGTTGCCTCAGCCTATCTGTGCATGCGAGCTATTGATGAAATTGAAGATCATGTTGAATTAGGAAAACTTGCAAAGATACGGCAGCTACGTTCAATTAGCCAGATCTTGCAAGCTCAATCAGATGTAGATACTTTTACACGTAATGAATTTGTAGCTGCATTTTCAAGGGAGCAGGACAAGCTACCCTTTGTGACACTTCGGCTTGCCGAGTGGGCCTGCTACGCACCTAAATCGATAGCGCCACGAATCTGGGATACAACAGCAGCTATGGCTGAACGCATGGCATACTGGGTCGGTAAAAACTGGAAGATTAAGACAGAAGCCGACCTGAATAGCTATACCTACAGCGTTGCTGGCTCTATCGGCTTGTTACTCTGCGACATCTGGGCATGGTTTGCGGGAGAGCAACTCAGTCGCTCACATGCTCTTCATTTTGGGCGCGGTCTGCAAGCTGTTAATATTCTGCGTAATCGTGTTGAAGACCTGGCTCGAGGAGTCGATTTTTTCCCGATTGATTGGACCTGGGATCAGATGTATCAATATGCTTACCTGCAACTTTCATCAGCCGAGGCGTACACAAGAACACTTGCATCAGATTCCACCACGTATTTTATTAAGATTCCGTTAGCCCTGGCTTATGCTACACTTGACGCACTGAAGCGAGGGGAAGCCAAACTCAGCCGTGAAGCAGTGCTCCAGATCATACAAGATACGAATAACATGTAAGAGGATTAACAATGCCCAAAAAATCGAGAAGACACAAAGTCATTGAAATGTTAGAGGATCTACACGACTTTAAAGAAGTGGTCACAAATGTGCCAGCAGAGAAGGATAGCGGAGAGCGAATTGAGCAAATCTTCAAGATGCCGGAGCAGTGATAAGTTTTCCGGCATCTTACACAAAAGATTTCTCGAGTTCATCCTCACTCCTCGAATACTGCTTGTGGGTGCTCAAGTTGTTTCAGCCGCATGCCCAACTTTAGTAGTAACACACCAAGCATAACGGCAGCTCGCCTGCTCATATTGAGTCCCTTAGGAAGCTGAGCCAGTAATTGTCTCTTCTCCATTTCATTGCGAAGATCCTGATAACGCACTTCAAGCGCTTTTTCATAGAGATGTTGGTTGTTTAGCATCTGATTATCTCCTCTCAGGTCAAACTCTTGTTGGCATCACTTATCATGTACAAAGATCAATAAAAAACCGCGGGCCTTGCAGATTGCTGCTAGTGCCCACGGCTGAGGAAGTATCCTCTTCTGTTCAAATTTACCCTGAAGGGGATGAAACTTCTTCAAAGATGGGTACACTCTGGCTATATGCAATGCAGAATACAGGCAACAACACATGCGAGGTTTTAGCCTTACTGAATCGGTAATGTTTGAACATTCCAAATGGCATTATGCAAACTCCGCGAGTATCGCCGCTATATCCCTCGGGCAAGTTGAGCCACTGTCTTGCTGTAGCCATGGGTGCCATCTCCTTTCATGATTTGTGTATATTGAGCGCTAGTTATCCGGGTATAGAACCTCGAAAAGACGAAGCAGAAAAGTAACGCTCTATTGCTCTCTATATAGATAGACGAAAAGAATCGCGTTTTTTACAAGACGACTTTTATACTATCTTGTACGACGCGATAGAGGTAATATCCAATGAAGTGACAATTGCCAGTCCCAAACCATGACTCTTTCCCGTGATGACTGCTACTTTTCCGTCGAGCACACCCATCTATTTACTCCTTAAAAATTCAGATCAATGAGGACCTGCTTCCAATTCATTAGCGGCTATCTCAGCAAGTGAACGATTGCTTATTGCAGAGAAGTCAAACGCATTCGCATCATATCCCTTCACTGCATATTCATCTTGATGTTTTATGAGAAGCCAGGACTCTTTTCCCTTAAATCCACGTACGCGGATCAGGGCGAACGAGCCTTGCAGCTTTGTTCCATAAAGGCGAAATAATAGTCTTCCTTCTTGTAGTCCTCTGCTCATCGCTTCTTCAGCCGCGCTTCTCTCTGTGATTTCTTCCCAAATACCCTTTTCACGTTCTACTTCTGGAGTATAGGTTCCTTCGTCCCAAACCATTACAGATCCTGCTCCATATTCTCCTCTTGAAATAACTCCCTCAAAATGTCGATAGCTGAGCGAGTGATCAGACGTGAATACAGCCAGGCGCTTCACACTACTATCGAGCGTTGGCCCCTTCGGAATTGACCACGAAGGCATCACCCCTCCGATCTCCAATCTGAAATCGTAGTGAAGAGTGGTTGCTTTGTGCTTCTGGACAACAAAGACGAGTTTCTGGTTATCTGCAGTGCTTTTCATGCTTTTAGTATTGTATAGTAAGTTCACAAGGCAATAACACAATGATAACAACATATCACAAGGATAACACGCTCGCTTTACATATCAGTTAATATGCGACTTTCCAAAGGGAGAGACTTATGGCACAGATAAATCCAACGAGAGATAAGACCACATTTTAATTCTCGGGACTGTACAGAGTGAAAGGTAGTCCTGAAGATCAGATTGCACATCAGAACATTATGACAAAATAGGATCTACTGGCATTAGAACGAAAGGAGCATGCAGTTTAATGTCTCTCGATGTATTCAAACTGGACGGACGAGTAGCATTAATCACAGGAGGCAATCGGGGGTTAGGATTTGCTATGGCAAAGGCTTTGGCCGAAGCCGGAGCAAGCGTTGTTATTACTAGCCGCCAGGAGGATAGAGCGATGAAGAGCGCGACGAATCTTGCCGAAATCACTGGACAACGCACTTTGGGCATCGCTGTCGACATTACAGACGCGGCACAGATCGAAACAATGATCCAAACAGTTGTGAAGGAATTTGGACGTATCGACATCCTGGTCAACAACGCCGGAATCAACATCCGCAAACCCGTTGAAGAACTTGATGAAGCGAGTTGGGATCTCGTACAAGATACCAATCTCAAGGGACCTTTTCTCTGTTCCCGGACAGCAGCTCGCTATATGAAAGAACAGCGTTACGGTCGCATAATCAATCTCTCATCCATGTTGGGCCTGGTTGCGTTACCCGAAAGAAGTGCCTACAGTTCCAGCAAAGGTGGTCTCATCCAGCTAACCAGGGTATTGGCTCTAGAATGGGCTTCATACAACATTACGGTAAACGCATTATGCCCAGGTCCTTTCGCAACCGAGTTAAATATTCCGGTTATGAATAACCCAGAAACGAACCAGTTCTTTCTCAATCACATTGCGCTAGGTCGTTGGGGTCAACCTGATGAACTGGGGGGCGCGATTGTCTTCCTGGCGTCAGGTGCATCTAGCTTCATGACCGGTGCAGCTTTGGTAATAGACGGGGGCTGGACAGCCGAGTAAGTTACGCAAAGTGTCTGATGATCGCTATGAGTAGATTCTAATTATGTTCCAGAAAGTGAGAGCTTAATGCGCCTTGATCTTGCTGGATTTAGGACAGGACCTATTGAACTTTTTTCATCATTCCAGGAGGTCGCGTAATAGCTCCCTCTGAGGCTGAAGAAACCAGAGCAGCATACTTCGCAAAGACCCCGCTCGAATAAAGTGGAACAGGTTCCACCCAATTCGACATGCGGTCAGCGATCTCCGTATCCGAAAGCTCCACGTCTAAACGGCGTGCATTGATATCGAAGGTGATAATATCTCCTTCTTGTAAAGCAGCAATCGGGCCCCCAAGCGCTGCTTCTGGGGATACATGGCCTACCATCAATCCCCGAGTAGCCCCGCTGAATCGCCCATCGGTGAGCAATGCTACAGTCTCTCCTAATCCAGCGCCAACGATCGCACCAGTAACCCCGAGCATCTCACGCATTCCTGGCCCTCCGCGTGGACCTTCGTAGCGAATGACCACAACATCACCTTCCTGTATCCTGCCATGCGTCATCGCGCTCATGGCATCTTCCTCACGGTCGAAAACCCTGGCCGGTCCGCGGTGATAAAGTCGCTCGTGACCAGCAATTTTAACCACACACCCTTCTGGTGCGATATTACCCTTGAGGATAACCAGCCCTCCGTTTGGTTTAATCGAGTTAGAGAGCGGCCGCACAACATCCTGCCCTGGTGTCTCAATCGCATTCTGAGCTTCTTCACCGATAGTGCGTCCACTGGGTGTCATTTGCTCCCCATCGACCAGATCGGCGGTGACAAGCCTTTGGATCAAAAGCGGAACTCCCCCGGCACGATCCAGGTCGACCGCCATATATCTCCCACCTGGCTTTAGATCTGCTAGCAGTGGTGTGCGCTTACTAATGATATCGAAATCGTCGATGTTGAGAGGAACACCAGCTTCACGGGCCATTGCCAGCAGGTGCAAGACTGCATTGGTCGACCCCCCTGATGCAGCCACGCCAGTGATGGCATTCTCGAAAGCCTGGCGAGTCAAGATATCTCGAGGCGTAACTCCCCGTCGCAGGATGTCCATCACGAGTTGACCACATTGTTGAGCTACTTGATCTTTGCGCGGATCGGTAGCTGGAATACTCGCGGTACCCATAGGCGATAGGCCAATAAACTCCAGAACCATGGCCATAGTATTTGCCGTAAATTGACCTCCACATGCACCAGCCCCGGGACAGGCTACGTTCTCTAATTCGCGCAAGTCGGAATCGCTCATCTTGCCCGCTGCATTCGCGCCGATCGCTTCATAGACGTCGCCAACCGTAACATCCCTCCCTTTGAAACGTCCAGGTGCGATAGAACCACCATACAAAATAAGCGCAGGCACATTCAACCTGATCAACGACATTGCCGCTCCAGGCATGGTTTTGTCACATCCTACAAGGGCAATCACGGCATCAAACATGTGACCTCGACCCATCAACTCTATCGAATCAGCAATGACCTCGCGACTTACAAGTGAGGCTTTCATTCCCTCCGTGCCCATCGTCACTCCATCGCTAATAGCAATAGTGTTGAACTCCATTGGCGTTCCGCCAGCCGCCCGAATACCCTCTTTCACTTTGACCGCAAGGCGGCGCAGGTGGTAGTTACAGGGCATAGTCTCTGTCCATGTATTGGCCACGCCGATAATCGGGCGTTTCAGATCTTCATCTGTAAATCCGATACCTTTGAGCATGGCTCGAGCGCCAGCGCGCTCGCGTCCATCTGTGATGATACTACTACGTTGCTTAGGATTGAATGTCATGGTCATTTCCAATCAAAAAATTGATGATATTGATTTCAGCTTTTAAATCTACAACTCTTGCACAGTTAGACATATCTTGGAAGTATACGTCAAGCATTGTAAGACCAATCTCAAGTCGACGTATATTCCAAACTATATAAATTTTTCGAATTCACCGTTAGTCTAAAATAGGAGTTGGTCTAATCCACGCACCAGACCACGTACATCCATTACTTTGCTCGCAGCCAGGAGTGTGCCACCAACATACGGTTCGGCACTTGATCCAGCATCATGGCGAATACACAGGCGTTCATCGGGTAATCCAAAGATTGTTTCAAATGCAATAACATAGCCAGGCAAACGTATTGAATGAACTTGTGTGCCTTCGATTGTGGTTCCTCGTGCCTCTTTTGGACCATATGTTTGTTCAATCGGTACAGTCAGTTTGTTCGTGGCAACCCTTGCCAATGCTTCAGCCAACTCACGTGTCGTCCCGCTGGGAGCATCTATCTTATTGGCACTCGCATAATCAATGACTTCCCAGGAAGGCAGAAATTTGGCAGCAATCAAAGCGAAGTGCTTTGCCAAAGCTGCAGTTATGGAGAAGTTGCCTGCTGCGATAACACCGAGATTCAGTTCCTGCGCTCTTTGCTCAATTTCCTCAAAATCGCTCGCCGACAGACCCGATGTCCCAACGACCACGTGCACGCCTCTTTCTAGTGCTTTGAGTATGTGTGACTTTACCGCATCCGGACCGGTATAATCTATTAACACATCCGTTGGTATTGCTAAAGCATCTTCTAGCGTTGCAACGATGTTCAGACCAATTCTATCACGTCCTAACGCTTTCCCAACATCGATCCCTGCTTGCTGCCGTGCTATAGCGCCTGAAAGCTGAAATTCTTCAGACTCCAGAATCTTGCGCGTTACAGCACTACCAGTCCAGCCTGTTACACCTGCAACACAGACTCGAATAACCATAATTCCAAATCCTTTCCTCACTGCCACGGTTGCAGCAATGCAGCATACAAGAACTTAGCTCGACTTTGTACAAAATAAAGTTAGTAAGAGGCAACCTGAAGGCTATGTTTAGATTCCGAAGACGCTTGCTCATCACGCGTAGGTGGCCCTTCTGCTGTTGTGCAAGCAGAAGCGGGGGAGCAAAAAGACGTTCATCCAAGCCTAAAGGTGAAATCAAAGCATTAGGTGTATGTCGCATACGACCGTTACTATTGTAACACATTTCTTATAATAAGCTCATCTTTTTCAACTGGCTCCTCAAGGCTTTTCATACACCTCTTGTAATCGCAGGTTTTTCGCTGCAAACCAAGAAATGCTTATCTTTCTTGGATGCTCTGGGTTTCTGAATTTATTCCTTCTCTAATTGCTTATTCTGCAACTGTTAAAAAGTATAGGAATTTCGTGATACAGTCGTTATACAAGAGCTGAGTTTCTTGATACCCTTGTGACTTCGATGCATTATTATTCGAATGTGTGAAATAGTGTGAGTTGCTTACACTGCTGAAGGTATCCATGGGTGTTTGAAAACAGACATACCTTGTGAGAGAACAGCTAAACCACTACAAGTGACTCTTATGCTTAGTGCGTTCGATGGTCAATATGGAGGTAGCACTATGTCTACTCAAATATCGCCACCTACCGCGCCTGGTTCGCCCGCATTGGACAAGTCAACCAAAGCAGGCCGAAGCTTCCGCAGACTAGTGGCAGTTTTACTTGCTCTTTCGGTGGTTTTGACCGCCGCTTATGCAGCCATCTCGATCAATATTGCTTCACAGTTGGTCCAGACGACGAGGGTGCCTCTTTACGCCACGCCAGCCTCACTTGGCTTACAATATAAGGATATCACCTTTTCCAGCAGGGAAGATCATATTCAATTGAGCGGCTGGTTTATTCCTGGTGTCCTCCCAAATGGCAGCTTGACGACACAGCGCACAATCATTGTTGTGCATGGAAACAATGCCAATCGGGCTGATCAAAGCGTCGGATTGCTCAACCTCAGTGGTGCAATCGCTCACAACGGCTTCGCCGTGCTGGCCTTTGACGTGCGTGGCAATGGGGAGTCTTCACCAGCACCTCGTTCATTTGGCTACTTTGAACAGCGCGATGTGCTGGGTGCCGTAGATTTCCTGCGTACTGGCTCGCTTCCATACCCCGATTTAGGTCGTCCCCGAGCGATCGCGGGGTGGGGTCTATCGATGGGTGGTTCCGCGCTCATCCTGGCAGCGGCTCATGAGCCTGCTATCAGTGCTATTGTATCTGACTCCACTGCTGCTGATTATACCCCCATACTTGAACGTGAAATTCCAAATGGAGCACATCTCCCACCGCTTTTCACTCCAGGTACGCTCATGGCAGCATATGCCATCTATGGTATAAACTTCTACGCAGTTCGACCAGTCGACGTAGTATCTCAGCTTGCACCTCGGCCAATCTTTTTCATTCATGGTAGTGCCGATACCTTTGTCCCCCCATCTAATATGGGTGAATTAGCGGCAGCAGCCAGGGCAGCACCCAATGCCCATGTCCAGACCTGGATTGTGCCAGGTGCCAATCACGCGCAATCCTACAACACTCAGCCGCAAGAGTATGTGAGTCGTATCGTCGCTTTTTATACAGCAGCGATGGGACCTGATACCAGCGGTTCGCACTGAAGGGTGGGAGGAGAAAGCCATGTCTACCCATGCTCTGAATGAAACCAACGTCGCGGCACAGGGACGTGCTACTGCTCCGAGAAGAAATGGATGGCGCGGAGTTCTTGTGGGACTGATTCCGATTCTGTTGGCGATCATTTTACCCCAGCATCCCGCACCATGATTCTTGGGAAACGTTTGCAAGGGTAGCGGGGAATTCCCCGCTACCCTTGCAGAGCTAATCTTCAACGGTTCCCTTCTGGTCTTGCTCGATTTCTTTGGCGTGTCCAATGTGCTCAGACAAACGCACATCTTCAATGCTCACCTCTTGCAGACAGTTTCGCCTCTTACTTGTGTCGCTTCTGGCTTTTTTAAATAGCCCTGCCTTTACGCTCAAAAATGTACAAAGTCGAGTTCAGTGTAACGATGTAATTAGAGCTTCATAGCTTTTAGAAATTCTTCCACCTGGTGCCCGTCAATGTTCGACTTCTCAGCATATCTCAAAATTTCTTCTTCCTGCCGGGCATGCATCTGCTTAATCAACTCCTGCTTCGAGGGGTCAATACCCCTTGGAGAGGACTGGCTAATCTCGTACAGAAACCCCATCATATCCAACAGTTTTAGCTCATCATGCAGCGTCTGATCCTCTTCAATTGAAAAAGCGCTCAAGATATCATTTTGAATGGCGTCTATGGCCTCTTTAACAGCAGAAGTTTTGAAAAAGGGTAAGATGTCTCCGATGACCGCCTCATGTACATCATGCACCAGAGCTAGCGTGACTAACCTGTCCCGTTTCTCCTGGGGATAGGAATTAAATGCTGACCAATATAATACCAGGAAAGCCACCGCCATAGTATGCTGCCCTACATTCCACGTGCCAAACCCTGATACACCATACACCCTGGGGATGTTGAATATATTCATGAGGAAATCCAGGTTGGGGTGTTTCGAGACATGGCCCAGCATGCCCTGTGGAGTAAAGATGTTCTCGTAGTCTATATGTTCATCCATAAATGTGCCTGACCCTTTCCTCGTCATCTAGTCTGTTCTACTCGAAGTTAGCTTCCAAACATACTTCTGAGCATCATCACTATAATACCAATATTTTTGAACAAAACAATCTCTTCTTTGACCTGCATACCCCTGGCATGCTATCCTCATTATATAGTTACATCAACCAGACAACGTCTCAACGGATAAGGAAGCATTCAATGAGTGACACGAACCAGTACCTTTATATAATCCAACCAAAGCGTCTCGGCATGCTAACTGAAGAACCAACTTCCTATGAACGTGAAACTATGGCTAAACATTTTGTCTATCTTCAGCAATTAACAGAGCAGGGCATTTTGATTTTGGCCGGACGCACATTGAATAATGACATGGATACTATTGGTATTGCAATCATCAATGCACCTTCTGAAGAGGAGGCACGTATAATAGTTGAAAATGATCCGGCTGTTAGCCAGGGCGTCATGAACGCTAGGCTCTATCCGTACCGGGTCGCGTTCATTTCTGAAGCAAATGCCTGAATGCCAGATAGAAAGGATCATTACATGTACGACGAACGTGAGCGATTTCTCATTCGTTACTCGCATAATTTCGCCTCATTCATTGTTGCACGAGCAAGCGGTGCCTGGCTCGAAACCACTGACGGACGACGCATCCTTGACTTCACTTCAGGTCAAATTTGCTCAACCATTGGCCACAACCATCCACAGATTGTTGCGGCAATACAGCAATCGCTTGACGAAGTCATACATCTGAATTCGTGGATGCTTTCTGAACCAGTCCTTGCTCTCGCAGAAAAGCTTGTGGGACTTCTCCCTGTTTCACTCAACAAGGTTATACTGGTTAACACAGGAGGTGAGGCTAACGAAATAGCCTTACGTCTGGCTAAAATGTACACAGGACGCTTTGAAATCGTTGGATTAACCCGCAGTTGGCACGGCTTGCAGGCTGGAGTTGCTTCTCTCAACCTTGCTGCAGGCCATGCGGGATATGGCCCTAGCATTCCCGGCTCTCTCACCCTCCCCGCCCCTTATGCTTACCGCTGCCCAATTCGTCACTGCAATGGAAACTGTGACTGTTCATGCCTGGAGGCTGGATTCGATATCATCGACCAGCAGTCGATCGGCTCTCTCTGTGCTGTTATTGCAGAGCCAATACTCTCTGCAGGTGGGATCATCGTGCCACCACCTGATTACTTCAAGCATCTGCGAACACTCTGCGATGAGCGTGGCATGCTTCTCATTCTAGACGAAGCACAGACAGGCTTTGGTCGGCTCGGCACAATGTTTGGTTTCGAGTTATACGACGTTATACCAGATATACTTTCTGTTTCCAAAACACTTGGTGGAGGTATCCCTATTGCGGCTACATTCACCTCTTCAGCAATTGAGTCGAATTGCTATGACAAAGGTTTTTTACATGTCACCTCGCACGTCTCTGATCCACTACCTGCAGCGGTTGGACTCGCGGTTATCAATGTCATTGAGGAAGAAGATCTTGTTGAGAAGGCACAGCAGCGCGGGGAGTATCTTATGGCGGGATTGCGTGAACTTCAGAACCGCTTTGAACAGATTGGTGATGTACGAGGAAAAGGGCTGCTCGTCGGGATTGAACTTGTTGAAGATCGTGTCACGAAAAAACCTGCTGACGCTCTGGGTGTTGCAGTTAGCGAAGAATGCCTCCGGCGCGGCTTATCCATGAACATCGTACGCTCAACCGGCGGCATGTTAAACTGCTTCCGTATGGCACCTCCTTTGTCGATTGCCGAGGATGAGATTGATACTGCTTTAGGAATCATCGATGAATCTCTCACAGCGGTATTAACTGCTAGTCCTACACAAATGAATCTGTAACAAAGATTTGGAGGCGAAACAATGGAGTTGTCAGATTTCCTCTATGAGAAAAAAGATGGTATTGCCATCGCAACCTTCAACCGTCCCACTGTACTCAATGCCTTTCGACAAGCAACCCTACGCGAATTCAAGAGCATTCTCGATGACGTGCAAGTTGATGACACGATACGCGTACTCATTATTACGGGCAGTGGTCGCGCTTTCTCTGCTGGCATAGATTTGAAAGAAATGGCTACCTCGTCAAGCGACGTCCGAACATTGAAGCAGGAATATGATGAACTGCAGGCAATTCAGGATGTGACACGGCGCATGGTTCGCCTTCCAAAAATTATTATTGCAGCCGTGAATGGTCTTGCTGTTGGTATTGGTATTGAGACTGCGCTAGCGAGTGACATACGACTGGCTGCGGACAAAGCGACATTTGCATTTACAGAAGTGAAACGCGCTTTGTTCGAAACCAACGGTGTCACGTATATCCTGCCCCGCCTGGTAGGATTGGGTCGCGCGATGCAAATGCTGCTGACAGGTGAAATAATTTCAGCCCAGGACGCCCTAAATGCGGGACTTGTGACTCGTGTAGTTGCCCAGGAGCAACTCATGGAGTATGCTATAGATATGGCGCAAACCATCGCTACGAATGCCCCACTCTCAGTTCGACTCGTAAAACAGACAATGCAAAAGACATATGACCTGGATCTGGAGGCAATGATGCAACTAGAGGTCGACGGCATGATGCAGTGTTCCCGCAGTGAGGATCTGATCGAAGGCTTTAACGCTTTCCTTGAGAAGCGTCTTCCAGTCTATAAGGGCAAGTGACGACTACTACTGGATATCTTGTAAGCATAAATTCAGCAGGGTTCCATGGGGCCAGTTAGGTCCCTTAGCGGGGTGTGAGGTGTCCCCATCCATCTCCTACTCACCGCCGGAGGCGGTGCAAAAAAAGAACTGAATAGGAACTCTTGAAATACGAAGGAGAGAAACAGATGAAACGTAAAAAGTCAGGCAGCCCAATCAACTTCATTTTCGGCATATTGACCCTGATCTATATAGCAGTAGCCATCACACAGCAACTCCAACGACCTCCTGAAGAGCGAAACTGGTATGGTAAGATAGCCGGCATACCCTACGACTTTCGTAAACCAACAGTTGAACGCATACGTGCTACCTATTGGAATAAAGACACATCAAAGATATTTTTGCCACAGGTCTTTGGCATAGGCTGGGCCATTAACATGTACCCTATCATCCATCCTAAAGAAGTGCTGGAGCTGCAATAACAGAGAGTGCGGTTCGATGCCAACATGTTTTGTAGGGGCGGGGCTTGCCCCCACCCTCGAAGCTTCAATAATAGAGAGCGAGGATCCATGTCAACTGTATTTCAAGCATTTGTTGTCAATAAAACTGAGGAGGATTTTACCTCCGGTTTCAAACAACTCACCCTGGATGACCTGCCCTCGGATGATGTACTAATTAAGGTAGTCTACTCGAGCGTCAACTATAAAGATGGCCTGGCCTCCATCCCCGAAGGCAAAATCGTACGCAACTATCCCTTTGTGCCAGGTATCGACCTGGCTGGCATAGTTGCCGAATCCAGGGAGGCTCGCTTTAAAGTTGGTGATGAAGTCATCGCTACAAGTTATGCACTCGGTGTCTCCCATTTTGGAGGTTACAGTGAATACGCCCGCGTGAAAGCTGATTGGATCGTTCCTTTGCCTGCAGGTCTGACACTCAAAGAGGCCATGGCGCTTGGTACAGCCGGTTTCACCGCCGCCTTAGCAATCCACCAGATGGAGAAAAACGGCCTTCAGCCTCAAAATGGTCCAGTACTCGTTACCGGCGCATCAGGAGGGGTAGGAAGCATCGGCATCAATATTCTCTATTCTCTAGGCTATACCGTTGTTGCAAGCACAGGTAAATCTTCTGAGCATGACTACCTTAAGGAACTGGGAGCCAGCGAGATATTGAGTCGCGAGGAGACTTCCGCTGAAAGCAATCGCCCATTCGACAAAGAACGCTGGGCAGGTAGCATGGACTCGGTTGGCGGTTCTACACTGGCTTATCTCATTCGGACAACCAGATATGGTGGCTCTATTGCTGCATATGGGAATACTGGTGGGCCAAACTTGAACACGACCGTCTTCCCCTTCATCCTTCGCGCCATCAATTTGCTCGGCATTGAATCGGTCAATTGTCCAATGGAGTTGCGCGACCAACTCTGGCACAATCTTGCGAGTAATTACAAACCGAGGCTTCTACTTGACTCAATCGGCCACGAGATTCCATTTGAAGAATTACCTCAGGCCCTGGCTAGCATCCTGAAGGGCAGTATCACAGGACGTACAATCATCAAAATAAGCTAGTGGACACGAAATTCATGTGTGATGATAACACCTAAATTTTTGAAGCGCATTCATATTAGTAACACTGAATGGTGGATGTTCGCAATTGTGGCAGCAGCCACATTGGCACGTTTTCTTCTCATCTATTTCAATTGGCCTGTAACCAACAGTGATGAAGGGATTATGGGTCTGCTAGCTCTCCATGTCGCTTTTCATGGTGATCACCCCACCTTTTACTATGGTCAGACTTATATGGCTCCTTTAGAAGGGTACATAGCCGCTCCTCTGTTTCGGATCTTCGGCGTATCGCTCTTTACACTACGGCTCGGTCTCGTGCCGCTGTTTGCTGCATTTCTGATTAGCATGTACTACCTGACTCGACTGCTCTATACAAAAAAATTTGCACTTTCAATTGTGATTCTATTAAGCCCGGGATCATATGCCATCTTTTACCTCCAGCTTAAGGCTATTGGCGAATATCCAGAAACCGAATTGTTCTCAGCTTTCATTCCTCTTCTTGCCTCCTGGCTCGCACTCACTTCATACCGCTCCATGAGAAATGAAGTACCTGAGTCGAAGCAAAAACGCATATTGATCTATGGCCTCCTGGGGTT
>Ga0116218_1000348_pt1 | contig 32769 bp, 31 predicted proteins | sample Sb_taG_2_FD_88966 | JGI IMG/M metagenome (GOLD analysis project Ga0116218, IMG submission 88966) | Peat soil microbial communities from Weissenstadt, Germany - Sb_50d_5_LS metaG | ecosystem: Environmental > Terrestrial > Soil > Wetlands > Peat | place: Germany: Weissenstadt | collected 2010-09-21 | reverse complement strand
GCTGGCTTTGGCCAGCACTTTGGTGATCGCCGCCGTCAGGGTGGTCTTGCCATGGTCGATGTGCCCGATTGTCCCGACGTTCACATGCGGTTTCGTTCGCTCAAACTTCTTCTTTGCCATATCCTAAATGGCTCCTCCTACAACTATCTGCGATCAGATAACAATAGCTATAAACATGCAGCAGCCGTCCCCTGATTGACTGATCGCCAATTTGTCTGATTCTTACGCACTAATACTTCCGTGCATTCATTTTCATCCGGCACTAAGCCGAACACAATATAGGAAGCGACGACCTCTTCAGAAGACGGCAGTGAGAGCTACTTGTACGTCCAGCGTGGATTTTCGCGAAGATGCGAGTATGCGTGCAATATCCTCAAGTCGATCGATTTTAGGGCGCAAATGGCTTAGATACTATCAGCAACCATTTACAGCACCGTCAAATTGGTCGATCCGAGAACGTATGTCACATTCGCATCGATCAGAAACCACGGGAGCCCGTGATGGGAATTGAACCCATGACCCCAGTCTTACCAAGACTGTGCGCTACCGCTGCGCCACACGGGCAGGCTTTAGGTGATAGGTGGGCAGTGAGGGATTCGAACCCCCGAAGTCGAAGACAGCTGATTTACAGTCAGCCCCAGTTGGCCACTTTGGTAACTGCCCAGAATGAGAAGCGCCCATCGGATAAATCTAAGCACATCCGCTTTGCCCGCACCATCTATCCTAAGCCAGGCTAACTAACGGAGAGTACCGAGGGAGAGACTCAACACCTGTTACTCTCGTCACGAGGAGCACGAACTGATACCCCCTGAGTGATCGACCAGACCATTATAGCCGACGCTTTTTACCATGTCAAGCATTCGTGTACACTTCAAAAGTCTGGTAATATCCAGGTACTGGTCACCTTTTCTGCCAGCAGGCAGTCGCTTTCCTGCGGCGGCTGTGCATGCTTCATCATGCCTGTATATCAGATTATAGACCATTTCGTTTCATACATAGAGAATTACAAGTGGTTTCGCTTAGCTATTCTCAGCATTGGCCACAGACACCTCACTCCATCACCTGCCAATCATCGCATTCTGGAAGCAGGAGCGCTTGATAGCGGATAGGAAGATTTGCTCTTATCCATGCAATCTTGGATGGGTCGTCTAGGATACATAGATAACGGCCTGTGTCATCTCGCAGAATACCCATCAGGTAACGTATGTCATCACTGTCGTCATCAGTTATCCATCTCTTCTTTGATCGGCGCTGAATCTGAATAATAAGCAGTTCCCGCCTGTACTCGACGATCACGCGCCGATCACCAACTACTCGGCAAGCCAGGCAGCGGCTACTTGTGGCAATAGCCTGCTCAAGGTTCAAGGTAACTTCTTTCAACAAGTTCTCAGAGACAAATATCCTAAAGTATGTTTGATCAACACGAGACAGAAAATCATGCCCAGCGCCCTTTGGACGCTGAGCATGGAATTGGACGATAAAGGACCATTAGAGGCCAATGCAAACTGACTTGACTTCAGTATAGTTCTCCAGTACCTCGTGTCCCATCTCTCTCCCCCAACCAGACTGCTTGTAACCGCCAAAGGGGAGAGCAGCATCGAAGACGTTGTAACAGTTGATCCAGACTGTACCAGCGCGGAGACTGGCCGCGAGACGGTGAGCCTTGCTGAGATCCTTGGTCCAGATACCCGCTGCCAGACCGTATTCAGTATCGTTAGCCACAGGAAGGATTTCATCCAGGTCGCTGAATGGCATGGCTACTACCACCGGGCCGAAGATCTCCTCCTGAACTACCTTCATGTCTTGTTTGACATCGACTAGCACAGTCGGTTCAACAAAGTAGCCCTGTTCTCCATAGCGATGTCCGCCGCTCAGCGGTTTGGCACCACCGGAAATACCGGATTCCATATAACCAGTAACCCTGTGCAACTGCTCATCGGAAACGAGTGGTCCCATCTGTGTGGACGGGTCGAAGCCTGAACCGACTTTGATCTTCCTGGCTTGCTCAGCAACCCCTTCTACGACCCGGTCAAATACACCTTTCTCCACATAGAGGCGCGAACCAGCGCTGCAGCACTGCCCGTGATTGAAGAAGATGGCAAATGAAGCTCCTTGAATAGCGGTCTCAAGGTCCATATCCTTCAAAACGATGTTGGGTGACTTACCACCGAGTTCAAGCGAGACCTTCTTGAGATTCCCTGCAGCCGCTTGAACAATAAGTTTACCAACCTCGGTGGAACCTGTGAAAGCTACTTTGTCCACATCGTCATGTGCCGCAAGTGCAGCGCCAGCCGTTTCACCATAACCTGGCACGATATTGACTACCCCTTCTGGAAAGCCGGCTTCAATGATCAATTCGCCAAGTCGTAAGGCAGACAGGGGTGTCTGCTCAGCTGGTTTGAGGACGATGGTGCATCCCGCAGCCAGTGCTGGCCCAAGTTTCCAGGTCGCCATGAGCAAAGGGAAATTCCAGGGGATGATCTGACCGACCACACCAATGGGTTCGCGCAAGGTGTATGCAAAATACTGTCCAGGCATAGAGATGGGAATCGTGTTGCCTTCTATCTTGGTGGCCCACCCCGCCATGTAGCGGAACAGGTCTACCGCGAGGGGTATATCAGCAACACGGGCAACGGTGAGAGGTTTGCCGTTGTCGAGCGATTCGAGCTGGGCGAACTCTTCGCTGTGCTCTTCAGGAAGGTCAGCCAGTTTGTTGATGAGGCGTCCCCGTTGCGATGGTGTCATTTTTCGCCAGGGGCCGTCATCAAATGCTTTACGTGCGGCTCTCACTGCACGGTCAATATCCTCTTTGTCTCCCTCGGCTACTTGAACCATGATCTCGCCAGTGGCTGGATTGTAAACAGGAAAGGTTTTACCTGAGGCAGCCTCTACCCATGTACCATTGATGAGCATCTTACGAGTTGAAGTGATGAATTGATTGACTTCCGGTGCAATCTTGATTTCGGCATCAGAAACAGCCATGTTTCGTTCCTTTCAGTGTGTGTGTGCATGATGACCACTACGTCTAAACACTCGCGCTACGAACCGACAGCCGAAAAGAGAAGATTCGTTCTTCACTCCCGACCCTTTTTGGCATACGTGAAGAGCACTCGTTGGTGCAAAAAAAGATGAGTACTTTCCAATGTAGCCCTGTACAATAGTAGTTCCTGTAGATGTCACTGCTAGAACAACGAAGCGCGTTTTGGAGGTTGTAAAAGCAGAGATTATGCTTATTGACTAAATACTCATGGATTGAGTATAGAAGAAAAAGTTCCTTTCGTCAAGGGTTGAAATCTGTCGATCTTTCCCTGTCCTTGACATGTGAGAGAACAAAAGCTACGATTTGATGGGAAAATATCCGAAATAATACTGTTTGCTCGGCAGATAGGTGTACCTGGCAGGATAGACACTTTCTAACGGGGTAAAGAGGAAGTTCTCATGGAAGATTTTGTCTTATCGCTTTATATCGCACCAACTGCACATACTCACATTTCCATGAACCACTTTCGCTTTAGACAATGTGACAGGCAGGGAAATGAGATGCAGCCAAAACCAGAGCAATTTGAAGCCTCTTTCGCGGAGGCGTTCAAAGATCAACGAGTCGTCGATGCCTACAGGTATCGTCCCCCCTATCCAAATCAGGTTTTTGACATTCTTTCAAGGCTCATTACTGATGAGCCTCGTGCTGTGCTCGATGTTGGCGCAGGCTCAGGGGATATTGCCCGGCAATTGGTTGATGTTGTTGAGCGGGTCGATGCCGTCGATTTCTCATTGCAAATGATTGAGATGGGCAAAAGGCTACCTAATGGGAATCATCCTCATTTACAGTGGATTTACGGGAAGATTGAAGATGTACCACTTTCTCCACCTTATGCGCTAATTACAGCGGGATCGAGTATTCATTGGACTGAGTGGTCGATAGCATTCCCGCGTTTTCGCTCTATGTTAACTCCCAATGGCTCCCTTGCGCTCATCTATCGGCGAACGTTGCCCATGCCCTGGGATGCCGACCTCAAGAAACTCCGCACTCAATTCTCAACACGCCAAAACCACAAGTCAGCAAATGCTGTTGAAGAGTTAAAGACGTGTGGCTTTTTTCATCCGCAAGGGGAGAAGGAAACCGACCCTGTCCCTTTCTTCCAGTCTGTGGAAGATTTCATTGCGGGCTTGCATTCCAGAAGCGGTTTCTCCTTGGAACGCATGGGTCAGCAAAAGGCAAGTGAGTTTGACCATCAGGTAAGAATTCTTCTTTCGCAGTTTCATAGTGATGGGATGCTGCCGCTTCAGGTGACCGCATCGGTTACATGGGGACAGCCTCAGGCTGGTGTGGTGGAACAAACGGATTGATTGTACAGTTTCCTATCTGCATCAATCAAGGACCAGTATGACAACAGTACAAAGCTTCTCTCCACATTGTCTACTGGTTTGACAGTGCTGATTATGATTCATATACTCAATTCATGAACTATTATCTACTGAGTATCAGCACATTACCAACTGAGTGCTTTGAAGCCATTCTCTGGTCTAAGTCTAGCAGTAGCGGTATGTGTCACTAAGATATATTTGTAGGAGATGTATGTATAATGAATCAAATGAATAACGTATCGTTTGAAGACGGGAGCACAAAAAACCGGCCAGAGAAAGCCGTAGCGGGGTCTGTTGTTTCTCTACACATTTCACCCTCGGCACATACCCCCATGACCGCGCTTTCTGCGGCGCATCTGGTGCCTGGAAGAGGTATCGAGGGTGATCGCTTTTATCTTCGACGCGGCATCGGAGACGCAGCATATGATCAGTTTAGCTGCGACGTCACCTTGATTGAAGAGGAAACCATCGAGTCGATGAAGCAGCAAGAACCGCCCGTTGACTCGGGAGACAGTGCGAGACGCAATATTGTTGTACACGGTTGCTCCCTGAGTCAGTTGGCCGGACGTACTTTTCGCATCGGCAATGTGACGCTGCGTGGGCTTGCGCGACGCTCCAGCGATGTCCTTGCCTCGGAGAGCGAGGAACAAAAGGAGCCTACCCTCCTGGAAAGCCCAGATCGGACAACGTATTGCCTGGTGTTACCGCGCCCAGATCTGCGGGCCGCAGTCTTGACAGAAGGGATTATATCAATTGGCGATGAGATAGAATTAGTGTAAGAAGTGGTGGTCTATCCCTCTCAGCCATCATTACTATAACCTCTGCCGCTGGTCTGAATTGCTTCCTCACCGGACAATTCGGTTAGGAACTCGTCATGATTCATGGGGCGCGAGAACATGGGATAGTTCTTTTCAACGGCTAGTTGCTGCTCCTCTTCGCTTAGGGTAGCGGTACAATCTTTTAAGGTGACGACATCGAAGCCTTTTTCATACCCTGTACGCATCGTCGATTCGACGCAGCAATTGGTCAAGAAGCCTCCAAGAGCAATGGTGGTAATACCTCGACTGCGCAAGATGAAATCCAGGTTAGTGCTTGCAAATGTATCTAATCCACGCTTGCCTTCTTTACCATCTCTACGGTATTGGGAAGCATCTTCTCTTTCTCCATCACATCCTTCACTGCATCATGTAGCGTACCACCGTCCGAGGTGAAATCGTTTTGATATTCAATTAACACAACTGCAGTCTTCTGCGGGTCCATATCTGTCTTTCCTCTCTGAATGAATACAACACAAGCATCTTTTTTAAAGCTCAATAACTTGTAAGACAATGTTTCTAGGATGCCTTCCAAGGCATCCTAGAATAGTGCCATACCGAAATTCATCAGAATATGCGAACAGCGACCTCTGCTGGTGCGTCAAGCAACTTCACCAAATCATCGTCTAGCCTTACTAAGGTGAGTGAGCATCCTGCCATATCGAGAGAGGTACAGTAGCTACCAACATAGTTGCGCTGGACTTTGATACCACGAGCTTCGAGTTGTTGGTGTGCTCGTCCATATAGAATGTACAACTCTGAGATTGGGGTCCCGCCAAGGCCATTAATCATGAGCGCCACATTGTCACCACTCTTAAAAGGTAGATCAGATGCAACGGCTTCAAGCAATTCGTCGATGATTGCATTCGCGCTCGCAAGTTTTTCGCGGCGGCGGCCTGGCTCCCCATGAATGCCGACACCCATCTCCATTTCATCATCGCCTAACTCGAAGTTTGGCCTACCTGCTGCCGGGACGGTACCGGAGGTGAGAGCCATGCCCATCGATCGAGTCACTGAGTTCACGCGCTTGGCCAGATCGACCAGGTGATCCAGGTCAGCACCCTGTTCGGAAGCAGCTCCAACCGCCTTAATGACGAAGAAGTTGCCAGCTACGCCACGTCGACCAACCGTCCAGGTGGAATCCTTCACCGAAACGTCATCATCAACGATAACCGTCTCAATACGGATCCCTTCAGCCTCTGCCATCTCTCTACCCATATCAAAGGCCATGCGATCACCCGTATAGTTATTGACGATGTGTAGTACACCCATAGGTGTGGCCAATAATTTGGTCGTCTCTAGCACATAATCCATGGGTGGTGCTGCGAACACATCTCCGGGACAGGCTGCGTCAAGCATCCCTCGGCCTACGATCATTACATGGGCTGGCTCATGACCTGAACCTGATCCCTGTATGATCGAAACCTTCTTGTCGCTTGGGGCATCGGCACGCATAATGAGGTTGTATTCTGGCACATACCTGAGGGTCGTAGGATTCGCGAGCGCGATTCCTGTGAGCATCTCAGGCACATATTGCTTCGGGTCGTTGACGAACTTCTTCATGGTTTGTTCCTTTCGTTAACACTCTTCGTTATCAGTAGGTCCATTGGTTGACATACTTCTTTGTCTGTTAGATTGCATATATCTGGGCCTGGACTACTTCCAGGCCTCGCTCACCTGTTCGAACATAACCGCGACAGCCACGGCTCCGGCATCAAGTGTCCCAATACTGCGCTCACCCGAGTAGGCGGCACGTCCCCGTTTGGCTAGAAGCTCTTTAGTAGCTTCAGCGCGATCTCGGGCAACCGCAGCAGCTTGCTCGAGAGCGGTCGGAACATCTGTGGAAGCACTAAGTGCCAACTCCAACTGGTCAACAGCCGGAACGAGCGAATCGAGTAGCGTCTTGTCACCGAGGTCGCTTTGACCTCGCTTCTTAATACCCTCGATGGCTGCACGCAGCATAGCGATGGCATCTGTCCCTTCTAACTCCTGCTTGTCACCAGCAACAGTACTAGCGCGCAGGAAAGCTGTGCCCCAGATTGGTCCTGATGTCCCGCCGATGCGACCAGTGATGATGAGTGACACTTTTTTGAGGAATGTCCCGATGTCGTTGTACTCAATCGTGTCCCAGTCGAGCAGCACCTTCTCGAAACCACGAGCCAGCGAATACCCGAAATCACCATCACCAACGACCGCGTCGAGATCACCGAAATATTGCTCATTGTCGACCGCAGTTTGTGCTATTATTCGCACTACAAGTTTGACGCTTTCCATACTTGTACGCTCCATTAAACCTCCTTTCGTAAATCCCCCTGGGTTTAGTTCACAGGCGGAAGACATGCCCTGAGATCGCTCAGAGTGATGAAGTCACCAGGCGTTGCCTGACTCCGGCTGGCAATAATATGCATGGGATTACCTGGATCACCTAGATTGGGAACCACCAGGACCGCTTCCTGCATGTCTTCATCTACTGTGTAGCTACTGAGTGTCACTACACATCGTAGTCCTGCTCCGATGGCCGCCAGCAGCCCGTTGCGTGAGTCCTCGATAACAATTGCCTCCTCAGGCCTGGTTTCCAGGCGTTTCATGGTAAGAAGGTATATATCAGGTGCAGGTTTCTTTTTGGGGACAATATCCCCGGCCAGAACCTCGAAATGAGCCGCGTGCTCTTGCCCGACGACATGTTCTAAAATGGCACGAACAGATTCCTCTGCTGAGGTTGAGGCGACAGCGAGCTTCCACTGGTTTGCTATTGCCTCTGCCACAATACGAGCGATTCCGGGTCGCCCTGGCAAACGACCTGAATTCACTATCTCTTTGTAAATCGCTGTTTTCCGTTTATGCCATGCAGCCAGCATGTTACGCTGTTCTTCAGCATCTGTAGGAAGATGAGCTTCTCGCACAAACTCGTCGGTGAGCAAACTCGCCATACGCTCTTTACCACCTCCAATTTTGAGTTTGACACCGTACTCTTCCTCTGACCAGCGTACGGGCAGTCCAAACTCTTTGAAGGTCTGGTTAAATGCGGGGAGATGGCCGAAACGCTCCGTGTCGGCAATGACGCCATCGCAGTCGAATATAATCGCTTTTACCATGCTTTGCCCTCAGAACCGAATGTCTGCAAGTATCCCTTGGCCATCTCCTTGACCTCTTGCCGAACATAACGGAAGAGCGAAGGTGGGTCCCACTTGTTTTTCTCTTCAGCATCACGCAAGAACGAGAGATTCGATTTCATGAATGTCATTTTGACGGCTGTGGAGATATTGACTTTGGCGCAGCCGCGTGAGATCAAGTCTCTGAATTGCTGGTTCGACATACCAGTGCCGCCGTGAAGGGCAATGGGCACTGGTACGGCAGCCACAATGTCGGATACACGCTGGGCATCAAGCTTGGGCTGAGATTTGTATACCCCATGGGCATTGCCTATGGCAGGCGCGAAACAGTCAACCCCAGTTGACCGAATGAAATCCAGGGCAACTTCAAGGGATTGGCGTGTGGACTCCTCATCAGATCCATGGTCGTCCTCCACTCCTTGAATACCTTCGATCTCACCCTCGACACCAGCACCGTAACGACGAGCCTCGGCCACGACCTCTATGGTTTGACGTTTGTTTTCTGCAACAGGTAAAGCAGAGGCATCGAACAAGACAGAATTCCAGCCTTTTGCCAGGCAAGCACTTATGACTTCCCGTTCAGGACAGTGATCCAGGTGAAGAGAGACTGGTACTGTGATATCTTTTGTCAACTCAGTCCACATCGCGTAGAGTAATTCGAGGCCAATTGACTTCACTGTCTTGACAGAGGTCTGAATTATCACGGGCGATCTTACTTCAACGGCTGCTGCCAGGACCGCCTCAAGTGAGAGATCATTGAAGATATTAAACGCAGCTACACCGTAACGTTCCTTAAAAGCGTGATCCAATATTTCTTGCATTGAAACAACTGGCATTGTTCACTCCTTGATTACTCAATTATTGAGTAATGAATCGCTTGACACACTGGCACAGAACGTTCATAAGGATGTTTTCCATCAACCAGGTTGAGGAATGTCAGACCTGACTGGTCGAATTCGATTGAAGCAGGGATCATTTACCCCTGTGAGGGCGCGATATCACTCACGTAACACCGCTTGATTGAAGTATAGTCGGCACGTCGTAGCCTTGTCAAGGGAAAAACGCTACTTTTCACATTGAAATCGGCTTTCATCTTAGACTTCTTTCCCATATTTTCTCGTTTTGCTTGACTCGCAAAAGCCAGTCTATCTATACTCACCCCAGAATGAGCGAAGGTCTGACCACGCGAGATAGACCTACCTGGTACAATGGCTAGCTGATTATAGTATCATGCTCTTTCTCGATAGACCTCACCCAGCCACAAGAAGTAAAACAAGCGAGGAAGTTTAGTGATGGATAGGAGTATCATCCTTGATATGCGTATCGCGAAAGATACTCATTCACCTCTGGAGTCACTTACCACTGCCCACCTGGTTCCAAATAGAGGAATTGAAGGAGATCGCTATTATTACAACGTGGGTAGTTTTTCGACCGGCGAGGTGCCAGCCTACGACGTCTCGATCATAGAGGAAGATATGTACCAGAAACTGGTGCTAGAATCGCTCCATACCGGAAACGTAAAGGCGCTTCGGCGCAATATCGTTGTCAGTGGGTGTTCGTTGGCAATGCTCATCGATCAGCCTTTTCAGATCGGCACTACGTTACTCCGTGGTATAATTCCTCGTCGACTAAACCATCTTTCACTCGAGCAATTGGCTAGTATGCGACTGAGTACAGGCATTGGCGCGCAAGTTCTTTCGGAAGGTACCATTTCCCTCGGAGATGAAGTATGCATGGTCAAAGCGCTCGCAACTTCGTAATTAGGGTATCTGACGAATATCTATGCTATATTCTCCCAATAGGATTAGTGTGTACTTAGCCTGGGTACTGGTAATCTCCCTGTAGGAGAGTTTGCATTTGGCCTGGCAACGACGACTTGTCTCCGCCCACAAGAGCTGGACTTGGGAGAAAATGCGCAGCCTGTATAAGTTGCTGACCTATAGGTGAGAGCAAAAATTCGATGAAATGTTGTGCAGCATAAGGGTAATTGGTGTTCTTCAGCACGGCCGCACTAAAACTGATAGGTTTACCATGGAATGTCTGTCCCTTGTTAGTCGTGAATTGGACGTCTTCATAGTATGTTGCCATCGCCGGGTTGCCTAAGTTGATTTCATCCGGGAGCACCAGGCATGGCAAAGAAAGATCTAAAGCAGCACTCAAATAGAGAAACATGGCGTCGATCTCACCACGTTCTAACTGACCTATATTCAGGCGTCTGACCTGTTTCGGGTTGGTATCGCTCCCCAGGAGGTTCTGTTTGAGATCAGGTATATGATAGTGTTTTTGTGCCAGAGCACTGACCAGCAGCGTGTAATATCCCATTGGGTCCAGGTTTGGATCGTTTCTAAAAAGCTTTACCCCCGGCTGCAGGAGTACCTGATACCAGGGAATCTTCCCGCTACGTGCTTGCTCAAAGTCAGAAAAGAAGCGGCTTTTGGGGCTATAGGCCAGTACGACAGTGTTGCGGGCAAAGATAACGAACCAGCGAATCCAATCGCCGTTGGTGGGTCCCAGTAAGATCTGGTTCACTTCAGCATCCGCGCTCAAGAACACATCTCCGCTCATTTGCTGACCTTTGATAGCCATAGCAAGTGCAACAGAGTGACCACTTCCTCTTCGCACTAGAGAGGTCAGGGATCCCGCGTGAAGCACTTTCACAACTGATGTTTCGGAACTTTTATCTTTAATACTCTTGCTCCTTCGAGGTGACAAAATATACAGTAGAGTTACTTAATGTGCTACACATACGCTCTCGTCTCGGTTGCTTTAAATGAGGCATAAATCACCTTCCCCTGGCTCAAATCCATTTGAGTTGAAGAAGAAATAGTTATATCGGCTGTCAACGGAGGAAGAGCAGGATCGATAAGCATACTCACACGCATCAATCCTTCCATCTTCTTCTCTGTTTCTGAGAATGTAGCGCTTATTGGGACTATCTGTATGATCTCTCCACGTAAGATATTCCTTGCTGAACCCTCAGGTTTTGACTGGTGCAAAGTAATGTGGCGCGGATCAACTACTACCGAGACTTCCTGTTGAGGAGTCAGTTTCGTCGCATGCTGTGTATCATCCTGCGATAGAGCAATCACTTCAAGCCGTTTTTCATCGCTTTGTGAGAGGGAGATGGTATGGAACAGAGATGCGTCCGTTGAGACTACCCGTCCCTTCAAGAGATTGACTCCAACCATTTCCGCGATATACTCTGAATGCGGGTTCAGTAACAGATCTAAGTGGCTGCCTTGTTGGATCACCTTCCCATGGTCTAAGACAATGATCTGGTCTCCAAAGAGTAAGGCATCTATATATTGGTGGGACACCATCACCGTAGTGAGTTGCAGACTGGACAAGATCTGACGAAGCTCCTGTTCTACTTCCCGCCTGGTCTGGATATCCAGAGCTGACAGCGATTCATCCAGCAGTAACAGTTGCGGTTTTAAGGCCAATGCTCGTGCAATGGCTACCCGTTGTTGCTGTCCCCCTGAAAGTTGCCTGGGTCGCCGATCGTCATATCCCACTAAATGCACCTGCTCCAAAGCCTCTCCGACGCGCTGGCGGATCTCCTGCCTGGATATACCCCCCTGCATGCGCAGGCCAAATGCGACGTTGTCGAACACAGAGAGATGAGGAAACAGCACGTATTCTTGAAAGACATAGCCAATTGGTCGTTCTTGTGGGGGGAGCTCAAAGTGCTGTGCGGTATCCACGTAGGTCTCGTCATCGAGCACAAAATGTCCCTTATCAGGTTTGAGCAGACCCGCGATAAGGCGAAGCACGGTACTTTTCCCAGATCCGCTTTCACCGAGTATGACGGTCGTTTTCCCGCTTTCTGAGCTAAAATGCATGTCGAGATGGAATGAGCCAAGTAATATTTCGAACTGTGCATCTAACATGGCCAGGCACTCCAACGTATACACTTGCGGTTCATGACCATTTCTTTGCCAACCAGGTGCGTGCTAACCCGAGCGTCAGCAAGACCGCGAACGAGACTGCAAGCAGAATCACTGAGATTGCGATTGACTTGTCAAGGTTCGTTTGGGATGCAGTGTAGACCGCAATGGGTAAGGTCTGGGTGACGCCTGGAAAGTTCCCTGCAAAAGTGATAGTTGCACCGAATTCGCCAAGCGCGCGCGCCTATGCGAGACCGACGGCTGTGAGCAGCGCTGGGCTGACGAGTGGCAACACGACGTGACGGAAGGCTTGAAAAGGTGAGGCACGCAGCGTGTAAGCAGCCGTTTCATATCTGTTATGCAATTGCTCCAATCCTGATCTTGCTGTGTTGACAAAGAAAGGTGCAGCGACAAATATTTGCGCCATGACGACCGCTGTTGTGGTAAAGGCAATCCGAATGCCAAAGATATTGAGATACTGTCCAATTAGTCCCATGCGCCCGTATGTGAGCAATAAAGCCAGGCCAGCTACCGTCGGAGGAAGAACTGTTGGAATGGTAGCCAATGTCTCCAGGAGTCTATGGCCAGGAAAGCTTGTGCGTGCCAGTATAATGGCCGCTGGTAAACCGAACACGACAGCTAAAGCAGTACTGATGGCAGTGGTCACAAAACTCAGTTTGAGCGCCTCCAGGACATCTGGTTGCTGCATCTGTTCCCATATCTGCGATGGAGGAGCGTGAAACAGGAGTGCGGCGAGTGGCACCAACAGGTAGAGGAAAAATGTTCCTGCCAGGATTATTAAAATGGCCATGGTAATCCAGGTCGTCAACGAGGATCCACCGAACCGTTTTCTTCTAGCTGTAGCCTGGGATGTAACACCCGTCGCCAGCGTATTACTGTTCCCAGATGCTCGATGTGCTGCTTGTTCCATCACCGCGCTCCTTCATGCTTTGAATTAACCCACAGGAATAAAGTGATATTTTGTCAGAATCGCCTGCCCAGCTGGAGAGAGTACAAACTGGACAAACGACTCTGCAGTCGATGCATGAGTCGAGTCTTTGACGGTGGCGATAGGATAGTCGGCTAACACGTTGTATTGGTCGGGAATATCAATCGACTTCACCTTATCACCTGCTGAAAAGGCATCAGAGACGTACACAAAGCCAGCGTCGACCTCGCCCAACTGTACCTTCTGGACCACACCACTCACGCTGGTTTCTTGTGTGACAAAATTCGCTTTGACGGCGCTTTCATATGCAGGGCCATATTCACTTGATTGCCCCATCTTGCTCAAAACTTCCAGTGTGTAATTGCCAACAGGTACACTGGGGCCGGCGACAGCGATCTTCACGCCTTTATTCGCCAGGTCATGCAAAGTTTTGATATTGCCTGGATTCTTCGCAGGGATGATGACGATCACTTTATTTCGGGCAAAGGTCTGTGGAGTATTGACCTGACTACTGACCTTATCCATATTCGTCGTGTCAGCCGAGGCGAAGACATCAGCAGGCGCTCCTTGGGTGATCTGCGTCGCAAGGGTATTTGATCCGGCAAAATTATACGTAACAGTGACGTTAGGATTGGCTGCCTCGTATTGTGTCTTAATCTCCCCAAATGCGGCTGTGAGCGAAGCAGCGCCAAAAACGTTGAGGGTCACAGGCGCTGGTGTCGGGGTCGAGGTCGGGGTAGTTGAACCGCTGCTGCTGCTACTGGTACTACTCCCACAGGAAGCTAACAACATGCACGCGGCAACAAGTAAGAGCAGAATGCGTGGTAAATGTTTCATGATTGACTCCTTGATGAAAATAATGGTCACAACTATCCAACAGGAAAGGATTCTGCACCAACATGCCAATATCAGCGAGAGCGTGCTCCCGCTGAACTATCTAGTTGAGTATTCAATATATGAATACATAATCAAAAAATTGGCAAGGATGATGTGATAGGAAGGGTTAGTGGAGAAGGGTCGAAATTGCTCTTCTCCTTACCCTAATCCATTATCATTCATTCTTGCCTATCATGACTTCCGTCGATTTGATGATCGCAACCACATCATCGCCTGCCTGGAGATTCAGACTTTCTGCCGAGGTGCGTGTGATGGCAGAGACAATCTCCTGTCCGTCTGGAAGTGTAACAATCACTTCGGCCATAACAGCACCAAGATTGACTGATTTCACCGTTGCCTGCAACTGGTTACGCGCACTGAATCGTAGTGCCATAAAAATACTCCTTTCGACAAGCTCGATTGTTCGAGTCTACTTTTCTTCGATGGCAATCCATCTTTTATCATTGTACAAGATAATGGATCAGAATGCATACTTTAAAAGCACCATATTTGGCGATATTTGAACAACTAAGCATAGAGTAGGGATATCTATAGTATCCCTATTCTTCTTTGCCCTATTTGCAACGAAATAAGTACAGCAAACGAAATTGCCAGTAAAACCACCGAAAGTGCAACCGCGGAATCTATATCAGTATTAGCAGCATTATAAACCGCTATAGGCATCGTCTCAGTAATACCGGGAAAACTGCCGGCAAATGTAATTGTCGCTCCCAGTTCCCCAAGCGCGCGCGCCCATGCGAGACCAGCACCGGTGAACAATATTGGACGGATTAATGGGAGTATTACGCGCCGGAAAGTATAAAACTCCGATGCGCGTAAGGTATGAGCAGCCGATTCGTAGCGTGGATCTAGTTGCTCAAGTCCTGCGCGTGCGCTATTGATGAAGAAGGGTGAAGAAACAAACATCTGCGCCATGACCACTGCTACTGTGGTAAATGGTATGCTAATTCCCAGCGGTGTGAGGTATTGACCTATCAATCCAAAACGCCCAAATGTAATCAGCAAAGCTACTCCAGCTACAACAGGTGGCAGAACAGTAGGCATCGTGACCAACGTTTGTAGGAATCTGCGGCCGGGAATACGCGTGCGTACCAGCACGTATGCGACAGGTAGGCCGAATATCACAGTCAAAAATATACTCACAAACGTGGTGACAATACTTAATTGTAATGCCTGTAATACTTCGGGCTGCTTGATCAGTTCCCACAACAATGCCGGTGGCTCTCGGATTATGAGAGCCGCCAGGGGTATTCCTAGAAAAAGAAAGAAGCTGCCAGCCAGGATACCAACTAGTATCCTGGCTGGCCAGCGTGACCAACGTTTCCCCATGTCTAATTATTCCTTACGCAGTACCATAAGTGTGGAAAGTTTCCTATGTATGACGATAATGTTGTGTTTCTTCAGGCCAGCCTTGTCCAGTCGAACCTTTTGCTATCGCAGCTTCTCAATAATCTAACAAATAATAAGGTAAGTATTTACACATTGAGTATAGGAAAAAAGGCGAGTGGTGTCAATGGGAATGTACAGTACGACACGAAACAACCAATTGAGCCACCCTTGATCTTTCGGTTATAATTTCAAAGGACGAAATTGACATGATTATTCGCACCGGAAAGGCAATTGTATGTTACTCGAGGCTGAAATCTATAAAATGCTCGTCAACGGAGATGCATGGGGCCAATGGTGTGGTTACCAATTGCCTGTTAGTGATCAGTATGTCACTATCTGGACGCCAAAAGGTACGCGCAAGCATTGGAAGCCGCGTAAATGGAAGCCCGACTTCTTTATCTCTGAAAATCACTCTCTCTCATACTTCTGGCCTGGAGCCTGGTATACCATACACGTATCTTATCGAGAAGATGGCACTTTCTCTGACGCTTACTGTGATATCGTTCTGCCAACACCTCCTTATACCAGCACCTCAAGTGAACTTATCTATACAGACCTGTACATAGACGTTGTAGTGCGTGAAGATCATAGTGTTTTTACCAAGGATCATGAGGTCTTTGACCGTGCCGCACTGCGCTACCCGATCGTTGAAGAGTCACGCCAAAAAGCCTTTGAAGCTCTTGACTGGGTGGAAAAGCATGCAAAATATTGGACTGGTCCCTTTACTTTTATGCCCCAACATCTGCCACGCACGGACTGGGAAGCACTCACAACTCAGGAAATACGGACTGCAATGCATTTAGCGCTCAATGGTCAAGGTGAAAATGATAGCAGATGAGCTGCATCAAGCACTGGCGAAGTACAACATAATAGCTAGAGAAGAAGTGGCTCTCCGCGAAGCCCTGGAAACGCATGTCGATACGTTTACCCTCATCAAGCTCGCTCCCTGGCCTGCGCGCCGCTGGAAATGCAGGTATCGCCTGCTCATGGGCGACAAGATGCACGATGCACAAAGCCCTGCTGAAGCTTATGCCATGGCCCTCCTCGCCGCTTTGGAAAATACTCTTGAAAAAAGCTAAAACTTCATGTTCCTATCTTGCCTTCCTACCCGTTTAATAGATAGAAGCCGTATCACGGTTTCTACGTGAAACCGGACACACATCGTGTGTCCAGGCGTACTTGTAGTGTCGTAGAAAGGAACAGTGATTATGCAGCGCACAATGTGCAAAAGCAAGATTCACCGTGCCACTGTCACCCAGGCCAACCTCAATTATGTAGGCAGTATCACCATTGATGTGGATTTGTTGGAGGCAGCAGACATCTATCCTTATGAGAAGGTACAGGTTGTAAACGTGAATAATGGATCGCGTTTAGAGACCTATACCATCGCAGGAGCTCGTGGCTCAGGAGTTATCTGCCTCAATGGAGCGGCTGCGCGGCATGCTGCCGAAGGTGACATCGTGATTATTATTAGCTATGGGCAGTACGACGAAGAAGAAATTCGTTCGCTTGAGCCACGTCTGGTCTTTGTTGATGCTGATAATTGCATTACAGAGAAAAAGCGTGTTCCACTCATAGAAATGCTGCCAGAGGCGCTTGCCGAAGCTCTCATTTAGTAATTCCTTTCCTATTCGTTCAGCCAGCAGGTTGGATGAGTTTCAACTTACTTCCTCTCTACCAAACGTTCGTCAGACAAATTCTCTACAGTCAATCCACTCCAGCAAAACATTGCCTCTAGATCTTGCTAATGCTATAGTATGCTTATGCGCATTACTGCTCTGGAACCACAGTTGAACAATCCTGATCGCATCAATCTCTTTGTTGATGGGCGTTTTCTGATGGGCGTCAACGCGATAGTTGTGTTACAGATGGGACTCACATTAGAGCAGGAACTTACTCCAGAAGAGTTGGAACGCTTACATAGCGAAGAAATTGAGCAACGCGCTGTAGACCGCGCTCTAAACTACCTCTCGTATCGACCCCGAAGCCGTGAAGAAGTGCGTCGTTACCTGCGACGCAAAGAAACTCCTCCGGAAATTATCGAAACTGCGCTGGCGCGTTTAGATCGTCTTGATTTCGTAAATGACCGCGCATTTGCAGGATTCTGGATTGAGTCCCGCGAACACTTTAGTCCTCGCGGAGCGCGTGCGCTGAAGAACGAATTGCGCATGAAAGGCGTTGAGCGTGATGTTGTAGATGAGTTGGTTAGTGATGAAGAGGACGAAGAACGAGCCTTACGCGCGGGCCGTAAAAAAGCTATGACACTGGTAAATATCTCTCACATCGACTATGCGACATTTCGTAATCGTCTCGGTTCCTTTCTTCAACGTAGAGGGTTTGGTTATCAGATTGTCACGAAGACAGTGCGAGCATTGTGGAAAGAATTGAAAGAAGAGTCGGAGCCAGAGGAAGAGTTGGATTAGAGCGCGCATCTTGTGTTATTGATTTGTGATTTCAAGCCCCTTCACAAAGCTGTTTGTGTGGTATATAATTACATAGGAGCGTCAAATCCCAAAATCACCTTGTTCAGGGCGGGCTTTGCTTCGCCTCTGCAAAGGCAGACCAGAGTGTATTTGCAGAGGTGTGAAAGCAAGGTCCGCCCTTTTTTTTTATAGAGAGGTCTTTAATTATCGGTTGGAGTTGCAGTTGGAGATGTGGTATCTGCAGGGGTTGGTGAGATGCCATTGCCCTGATCTATAGTTGGTGTAAAAGTTGATGCAGGTACACTCAACAAATGAACAGGAGGCAGGCTGGCTGGATAAATGGATACGATTTTAATTCGTTGTGAGTCTCCAGGAAGTGTATTGCTCTTCCCTTTTGTGAAATGAATACTAATTGTGTTGGGATCTATACCCTGGAGGTGTGTAAGGTAATTCAATGCATCCTTCAGTGTTCTGCCCTTCAATCCATCGGGTATCGCCTGCAGTTCTGATGAAGGAAATTGGTATTGTACGATACAGCCAGCAGCAATTTTGATATCGATTAAACCAGTATCTACTCCCTCAATAACTGGCAGCCCTGTAGTGATCGATGAGGGAAGGAGCAGATAGTTTGGCCCATACTGCTGGGCTTGTCGGGTCACTAATTGTTGCGCCATATGTACTACATCGTTCTTAAGAATATAACCTATGCTTCCTTGTTCCTGTACAGTCACAGTAACGGTGTTCCCCTGTTCTCCTACTGCTGGTTTCGACGTAATCGATTGCACCTGGAAATTTACCTGACTAACTGCTTTGCCGCCGACGCTAATAGTCTTATTCTCTAATTCTCGTGTAATTTGCTGCTCAAGTTGTGGTTGTATCTGGTTTACCAGGCTATCTACATCACCCTGGTTGACTCCTCGTTGACAACCAAAAAAACCAAACGTGCAGTTCACCTGGCCCGTAGTTGGTCCTGTCATTGAGCTTTGTTCGTTGCTGTTTAATGGTCTGGCGGGAATGGACATTGTATTAAGATCCGCATTTTGAATCGTGGGATCAACCTTAATGGTGTAAATCTGGTTGATGACATGCGCTTGTGGGCTTATATTGACGCTTACCGAGGTAGCTGTGACTGCCTGGTAAGTGTAATACCCTGTACCAATAACTGCAAGTAACAGGATAGCTGTGATAGCGGAAAGTAAAGGAAGCAAACCACGACGCTTGCCACTGGAAGCAGTTTTACCGGGTTTTGACTGTACATCTGCAGGTGGCTGTCCCTGCTGTTTTACAGGATCGAACCAGGTAGTAGGTGCATTATAATCTTCACGTTTGAATCCACTGTGCGACTGTGCAGGTACTTGCACAGGAATATATCCAGAATGTTGTAATGACACGAGTTCATGTTCATCGACGTCAACGTTTTCGTCGAGTAAAGCATTCGATGGCCTCTTGAGAGCGTTGCTGAGGTGCCTGGAAGGAGACTGAACAGGTGAAATAGTGGCTGAAACCACCCGTGAAGGCGCTTGAGATGTGGTCATCAGAGACTGGTAGGCTTGTTCGAAGTTTTGTAATACCTCGTCAGCAGTAGCAAATCGATCTTCAGGATGAGTTGCGATGCAACGGCGCACAATATATTCCAAAGGCTGAGGTAGTTCAGACGCTTGCTGACCTACCGGGAAATTGCCGGTGAGCATCTGATAAAGAATTACACCGAGCGAAAAAATATCATTACTAGGAGCAGCAATACCTGATAGACGCTCTGGAGCCATATACGCGATTGTTCCTAACTCATTGCCGGCGGTTGTCAGCGGAGGGCTGGCTGTGTTTCCTTGAACAGACGCGATACCAAAATCTATCAGACGCACATACAGCTGCCCATCTTGTTCGTCAAGAAGAATATTGGTAGGCTTGAGATCGCGATGAATGACTCCTCGTCGATGTATATAAGCTATTGCTTGCACCAGAGGAACAAATAAATGATGCACTTCTGCGAGCGATAAGGGGCCTCTTTTCAAATGTCGGGCCAGTGTGCCACCCTCAATATAAGGCGTAACTAGAAAGAGACGCCCTTGATCCTCACCAAACTCAAACAGCGGTAAAATATGTTCATGTTTAAGATGAGCGCTAACCTCGGCTTCGCGCAAGAAGCGTGCGCGAGCCGTGACATCATGCACAAGATCAGAACGAATAATTTTAATTGCTACATCGCGGCCAAAAGCACTTCGCTGGTGTGCGAGATACACCTCTCCCATGCCACCCACATCGATGCGGTGTACAAGGTCATAATTACCAAAACGAGGTAAATTCTCTTCTTGCATTGTTTGGCCAGGCTGCTCTCTCATAAAAACTTTCAAATAGATGATTCAATAGCCCTATATGAATAGACGTTCGAGATAGCAAAATTGTCAATTATAAGGTCAACGGGAAAGCATAATTTGACCTTCATTGGAACAAGTTGATAGAGTATTGTTTTGTCTGAAGTATAGCATTTGAAAAACATAAGAGGCAAGTACACTGCAACGATTTTCTATACCCTCACTTCGTTCATCCGATCTCTTTCTACTTCCTCAGCTGTGAGCGGTGCAGACGATGGCTGCTTCGTTCTCAAAATTCCCGTCATATAAATGAAGAAAGCCAGCATAAGAAGCGCTTCGGCGATATTTACCAATGCGTAGGATGGGAGCGAGATAGAACCGATGGTTATATTCGTATTATTGAAGAATGAGCCAATTTGCCCGGGAAGAAGTGTCAGACCCCAGGAACCATTCCATATAGCATGTTGCAGCACGGCGTAAGTCCAACATCCCGCAACTTTCAGCCCGCGATGCTTTCCGGGATGAGTAAGGTAATACCATCCAAGGGTGACCATCGCCGCGCCAAATCCGTGTAACAAACCCGATCCCGTGCGAATAAGCGCTATACTCAACCAGTCCTGGTAACCGGAGCTAATATAACCAGTTGTCTCGATGAGATTAAATCCTATACCTGCTGCCAGGCCCAGTACAAATGCCTCTGCAGCGCTGCGTATGCGCCCAATAAAAATGATGACCGCTAAAGGCTTGACTGTCTCCTCGATCAATGGAGCCATAAGCGCGACAACTATCAGAATAATGTTATACACACCTGGGTCCTGGCAGTTCGGAGCATTGGGCTGGTCCACACAAAGGAGGGGATTTGTGGCCTGCCCATGCACAAGCAATAGCTCAAGAATATATTCGAGTACAGCGGCAAGCCCGACACCTAGAGTAGCTCCACTTACAATTGCCAGCGTAAACCTCCGCCAGCTTGTTGGCCAGGGAGCTTTTCTGGGAAAATGTAGTCGCCGATCTCCCAGGGCCAGTATCGTAAGCGCAGGAAAGATAGCGGCAAGAGCAATAAGTATTACTGTTGCGAGTGGGTAGGTAACTGCCAACCTGCGTGCCTGAAGCCAGTAAGCAGCACCAATCACAGCCAGGTAGAGCAGGAAAAATATCCAGAACTGTGGTATGGCAAAATCGGCAGAAGGTTTTCTCAAAAACACTGAGCGAATACTATGATACAGCCCGAAGCTGCCTCCTACAATACCTGCGCAGGCAAAGCCAATAAGGAGTGTGATTGATGCAAAGTATTGGCTGGCGCTCAATGTTGAGTGAGGTACGATTGAGATGAGTGCAAGGAGACCTATCGCACCCAGACCAGCAAGCAATACCAGGATCGATCCGACCAGGGAGGCGATCCCAATAGCCAGGAGGTAAGCGTCGCGGTTTGGTAGAGGTGGCTGCCATGGATAAGCATACATATTTGCATGAGCAGCATAACCATTGTAACCCGAATATGGAGGTGCTATAGGAGCGTATGGTGGAGGCGATACATATCCCTGATACGATGGATAACCCGTATTGGGCGCATAACCAGGCCTTTGCGGAGGATAACCTCCAAAGGGTGCATTATTTGGAGCAGGCGGTGGATAGTTGTGCCCTTGAGGTGAGTAACCCTGAGGCTGATACCCAGGGTACGGTGGATATGGTGGATAAGCAGGTTGAAAAAGAGGAGCTTCCGAGGGATGTGATGCCAGAGAGCCTGATACGTGTTCGCGATAGGACGTTTGGGGATCTACGTGTGTATCTGGCGCAGCATCGGTAGCAGGACGCTGATGCTTCTCAGTCGGAGTATCAGCCACCACCGGTTTTTTAAATTGCATTCCTGACACGACTCGCGATTCTTGCCCGCTCGCTTGTTCCCAGGGTCCCCATAATTCAGATGTAGGTTGGCGTTCTGGCCCATCAGGGTCAGGCACCTGCCCTTGATTACCTGAACTCAAGCTTTTATGCCTTTTCTAATACCTACTATAAGCAGTCCGATATACTAGAAAGCATACAGCAGAATGAGAGATTTGGGAAGGGCAAAATGAACCGGGTAGCCACCAGTATCATTCGTCGCGCACCGTTGTCATTCTGAGCGTCAGCGAAGAATGACAACATTGTTGTGCCTGCTGCTTCACCAGGTTTTCACCCTAAGCGAAGCGAAGGGTCTGTCGCGCAGGGAGTCGATATGCTTCGCTGCGGTTCAGCATGACAGTGTTGTCCTCCCGTTGCGTCATCACCGTTCGACCTGCATTACCTCGACATTGCCCAATCCTTGCAGCGCTTCCTCCAGTTTTTGCAGCAACGTATCTGAGTAATGCATCGTGTTCTCTTTAGGAGTCAGTAACGCTTGCCATTCGCCATTTGCAACAAGTATTTCATAATGGTCGCGACCGGGCTGATCTCTAATACAGTTGTAGATATCCATGACGCGTATCCTATCATTAGAGATAGACTTTTCGTCAGTACCGCTGAGTTGCAGCGTGATCCATATCTGGAATTGTTTGCGGTTCATTTCCTCCTCAATTGCATGCAGTTGCTCAACAGCATTGCACAAAATACCTGGCTCGTCGCGACGCACCTGTACCTCACCACTAATGATCACCACTGTATCTTCAGCCCAGAACTCTGCCGTATCTTCATAAATCCTTGGGAAGACGGTTACACCGATAGATCCGGTCATATCTTCTAGTTGAACGATGCACATCGTGTCGCCTTTCTTAGTAGTGATGCGGCGCGCGTCAGTAATCGTGCCGCCCACGACCACCTTCTGCCTGTCCAGTTCTTCAGTAATCTGAATAGTTTGATGCGTCACTCGTTCTTTTAGAAGATCATTCACATACGTTAAGGGATGCTTTGAAATATACACACCGATCAGTTCTTTTTCCCATGCCAGTAGTTGCTTGCGCGAGATCTCCTCAGCATTTTGGTTAAGGGTAAATTCGAATGCGTTGGTTATTTCTTCCATTTCCCCAAAAAGGCTAACCATGCCTCGTTCTTTAGCCATGCGTTCGCTCTTGCCAAATTGCATCGCTCGCTCGATAGCATCGAGCAATTGGTGCCGTTTACCTTCTGCAAGCGAATCCATTGCTCCTGCTTTAATCAGGGTCTCGATAGCTCCCTTGCCAACAAATTTGGGATCGACACGCGTGCAGAAGTCCGCCAGGGATTTGAATACGCCGCCATTATTACGGGCTCTCACGATTTCACCAATAGGGCCTTCTCCGATGCCCTTGGTGGCAAGTAAACCAAAACGCACTCCCCCATGTTCAACGGTGAAACCTCTATCGCTATGATTTACATCAGGTCCAAGTACTTCAACACCCATACGCTTGCACTCGGCAATTGCGTTCGCGACTTTCCTGGCATCTGATGCCTCGGTGGTCATGGTTGCTGCCATGAACTCTGCTGTATAGTTGGCCTTCAAGTAAGCTGTGTAGAAAGCAACGACTGCATAGCTGGCAGCATGGGCTTTGTTGAAACCATATCCACCGAAAGGTTCGATCAGTGTAAAAAGTTCTTCGGCTATCTCTTTTTTGACCCCATTTTTGATGCATCCTTGTACGAAATCAGCTCTATAACCTTGAACCTCGTGTACAATTTTCTTGCTGAGCACTTTGCGAAATTTATTGGCTTTCCCCCAGGAGAAACCCGCCAGACCAACGGCGATGAATAACACCTGATCTTGATATACAATCACGCCGTAGGATTCGTTTAGCCATTCCTCAAGACGTGGGTCGAGATACGTCACTTTCTTGTGACCATGCTTGGCGTCAATAAACTCTGGGATGCTATCCATTGGGCCTGGTCGGTAGAGCGCAATCATTGCCATGATGTCCTCGATACGGGTGGGCTTGAGTTGCTTGATGTACTCGGTCATCTTCGGACCTTCAAGCTGGAAGATTCCTGTTGTCTCACCACTTGCTAACAGGTCGAAGGCCTTTTGACGCCTGGCATTCTGCTCGTCATCGCCGGGCACAGGATCGAGTGGAATTTTCTCAAGCACTATTTCCTCATCGCGCGATTGCTGAATATATTTGAGTGCATTATCGAGAATAGTCAGGTTGGAAAGGCCCAGGAAGTCAAATTTAATCAATCCCAGTTCTTCCAGGTGAGCCTGCTCATACTGCGTGATACGCCCCTTGCTGGGATCTTTGGGATCGCGCGCTTGCAATGGCACAAAGTGTTCCAGCGGTTCATTGGCAATAATCACTCCAGCCGCGTGAACTCCCGTTGTACGTACAGCCCCTTCCAGCTTTAAGGCCTGGTCAATGATCTGCTGCGCAACTCGGCTCTCCTTGTACAGATCATTCAGCTCTTTGACGCCATCCAGCGAACCCTGCAGCGTGACTTTTGGACCGGTTGGTATCAGCCGCGTAATTCGATCTCCTACCTCTTGTTCGCCCATTACACGCGCTACATCCTTTACAGATGCTTTGGCTGCCATGGTGTTAAAGGTGACCATCTGTGCCACGCTATCCTCACCATACTTGTGAGCCACGTATGCGATAACTTCTTCACGTCTATCATCCGGAAAGTCCATATCGATATCAGGCATGTCGGCGCGCTCTGGATTAAAAAAGCGTTCAAAAGGGAGTTGATAGCGCAGGGGATCGACATTGGTGATGCCCAGCGTGTAAGCCATCAAGCTTCCGGCAGCCGAACCACGAGCGGAACAACGAATACCTCTTGAACGCGCATAGTTCACAAAGTCCCACTCGATTAAGAAATATGGCACGAACCCTTTTTGAGAAATCAGGTCGATTTCGTAGTCAAGTTGTTTCTGGAGGGACTCGGTCATCTCGCCAAAGTGCTCTTTGATGCCCTCGAAACATAGGGCGCGCAGGAACTCTTCCTGTGAAGAGTACTCCGCTGGGATGATGTAGTCAGGTAGTTGCGCTTTGTAGGCCAGTGGATCGATACTACATTGCTCTGCAATACGTACGCTATTCGTCAATGCGTCTCGTAGATCAGGGAAAAGACGGGCCATCTCCTCCGGACTTTTCAGATAATACTCGTGGCTATCAAATTTCATGCGTTTCGGCGAATCAAGCTGTTTGCCTGTCTGAACGCAGAGCAGCACATCATGAGAAGCGGCATCCTGTGCGTCAACGTAGTGTAAATCATTAGTAACAACCATCTCGATCTGCAAATCTTTATGCATGCGATAGAGCAATTGATTCAAATGCCCCTGAGGCGAGGGCTGGCCATCTTCAAAGATGCCGTTATGTTCTTGAATCTCCAGATAGAAGTTCTCAGGCCCAAAGACATCCTGGTACCAGCGAGCCATTTGATATGCTTCATCCTGCTGTTCTTTGAGCAGGGTTTTGGGAATCTCACCGGAGAGGCAGGAAGAAGTGACAATCAGGCCGTCGGCATATTTCTCCAGCACTTTTTTGTCTATACGCGGTCGGAGATGCCAGCCCTCAGTATTAGCGATAGTGGTCAGTTTCAAAAGGTTATAATAGCCAGTATTATTCTTTGCCAGCAGAAGCAGGTGATGATAGTCGTCGCTGAAGCGTTTGGAGTGGTCATGCATGTCTTCGGTCAAATAAGCTTCGATGCCTATAATGGGATTGATACCGCCGGCCTTACACGCCTTATAAAATTCAATCACTCCATACATTGCGCCATGATCGGTGATCGCCAGGTGCTGCATCCCCAGCGCCTTCGCCTGTTGGACAAGTTTCTTCGTGCGGCTAAATCCATCGAGCAGCGAATACTCTGTATGGACGTGCAAGTGCGCAAAGTCGGCTGTCATAAATAAAGATCCTCCACCAAAAGTCGTTCTACATAAAGCATAAGAACATGCATTCTATTTGTCAAGGAAAAAACAATACAGAAAGTATTAAAAATATCTACAAAATTTTTGACGTTTCATTACTGAGCAACGAAACTCAGAGTTCTTTTAGAGGGACTTTTGGGATTGCTTTTTAAGTGTGTCAAAAGAAGGTTGGCCTGGATAATTCAGCGCCAACCTTGAAGCGATACCACGATTACATTAAGCTAACTCCACATAAATGAAGACAATCGGTACTGTAAGAGCGCTTGTTGCACAGGCACACTTGCCTCTCTATTACAGAAGAAATTGAAAGGATTGTGTTATCGCATGGATACCAATTTGAGTACAACGACAAAGCCCACTTATGCAGACAGCTTCAAACGCTTGTTTGGAGGTGTACACTTCCAGTTCCCACAATTTAAGCATGATCATCCCCCCGTTATGAATGTAAATGAGATTGTGGATGAACATTACACATTGGGACAAAATATCGCAGACAAAGTAGCATCCGGCATGGGTAGCTGGCGATTTATCATCTTAAACACGTTTACGTGCCAACCCCGGCAAATCACGATGAAGCCACTCATGAACAGCGGAAGCGCTTGCACCACCGTATAAAATTTTATATGCAGAGTTGTTGGCAACAATATTGATCGACGGTACGCCAATTGCTTCGCGAATGACTTCTCTAATCCTTTCAAGAAACGGCTTGGAGGCAGACGTAAAACCAATGGAGAAATAGAGGTTCTTCTTACGCCTATCAAAGGTAATCCATCCATCGCCATCGAAAACACCAAGCAAATACGAATTGGCGAGATGCATGGGCAAAGCCTCAGGCCATGTCAGAATGAGGCTTTTCCTGGGAATTATACCGAGCATGGCTAGGTCTGCTCGCATTATCGAAGAAGTAAAACATACTTTTGCCAATTTGTAATCTTGGCATGGCGGAGTGAGGATAGACGACCCTGGAGCCAATTCATTCCGTACTATCTCAACCAATTCACGGTCCTTCTGATGAACAGAAAATGCAATGCGAGGTCGATCCGAGGGGACGTTTCCATCAGAAGCCAACAAGCCTAGGATATAGGCTTGAATTGGTCTCTCGACACAATGAAAATAATCGTGTTGTACCTGCATCATTTGAAGGCGTCGTTTATCAGGCAAATCACCGCGACGTTTCGCGTGTTGCTCTTTATTATGTTCAGCCCAATGAACCTTACAGTAAGGGGACAGGCCGTCGGGTTGCCTAACATTGCGGTAGAACAAATTGGAATCAATCTTTTGTTTGCACTTAGGGCAATATTTAATGTTCTTCATGAGTACATTATACCCTATTTGAAACCAATTGTCATGATGGAGGTAATTGAGTATGGTAGACATTAACATGAACATCAACCAGATACATGAAGTAATGCTAAGTATTGGGGATAAAGTAACTCACAGTATAGCTAATGGAAATTGGCTATAGCAATTTATCATAAGCCAGGCTATGTTCATCGGGTTGTGGTTTTTTCTAAACACGGTAGCATGGTTTTATCACTGGGACAATTATCCATTCGTGTTTTTACATATCGCCAAGAGCGCTGAAACAGCTTTCAGAGAGCCATTGATTATGATGAGCCAGAACCGGCAAACCGAAAAGGATCGCCTGACGGCACAGAATGACTATCTGACTGATATGAAAGGTGAAGTAGAAATCCGTTATCTCATGGAGCACCTGGACCACCAGGACACATTAATCTTTCAGATCATCCAGCGCCTCGAAGCTCAACATGAAGAGATGCTGGAGCGCCTTAGTCGGCTTGATCCTGAGACGGCGAAGAAACTGGGTCCGGATCTTGTGCAAATATCCGAGGAGTTGACAGAGTCAAACGATGATATAAGTGGAAACTCCTAGACCTTTAGGAGTATAGCTTCTTCTCTGCCGTGAGCGCGAAGGCCGCGCATCTGGCAGATGCAAGAGTAGGTCCCAATATGTATCAATCTAAGTAAGCAACTCCTTCGCTTGTCATCCTGAGCGAAGCGAAGGATCTCGCTCGCTGGGCCGCTATGCTTCGCTCTGCTCAGCATGACAGTACTCTCCCTGAGTGCCGTGCGCAGGTTGATACTAAAAGCGGGTCCTTCGCCTCTTTATTTATCTAGCGTGCCGCAGGCCCACAAATAGAATGATAAGTGGATCTCAGTATCTCCCCCTTGACAAGCTAATTATATTAGTTTAATATAGTTATATATTAGTTAATAAACTAATTTAATTAGTAAAAGGAGAAACAACAAACCATGAAAGTAACATCTACGACCAACAACCTGATTCAATTGACCCACTTAGTCGCCTTCAACTGCTACCTGCTCCGTGAGGACGACGGCCTTACATTAATCGACACCAACATGAGTGGTCAGGCACAGGCCATCATGCAGGCGGCTGACAAACTTGGCCTCCCGATAACACGCATCGTGCTCACTCATGCCCATATCGATCATGTCGGCTCGTTAGACGCGCTGCATGAGGCTCTCCCGGACGTTCCGGTAGCTATTAGCGAGCGAGACGAGCGCTTCCTATCCGGCGATAAGAGCCTGGATCCCTCCGAGCCTCAAGTGCCCCTGCGTGGTGGATATCCGATCTGCAAAACGAAACCAACTTTACTTCTGCATGAAGGAGACCACATCGGTTCACTTGAAGTGATTGCCACGCCAGGACATACTCCCGGCCATATTGCATTTCTCGACACCCGAGATCGCACAGTGATTGGTGGCGATGCATACCAGACGCAAGGCGGAGTTGCCGTTTCTGGAACATTCGAAATACTCTTCCCCTTTCCAGCGCTCGCTACCTGGCACAAAGGCTTAGCTCTGGAGAGCGCTCGCAAGCTACTGGCGCTCCAACCATCAGCACTGGCGGTCGGTCATGGTCGCGTGCTCAATCATCCCCAGGAGGAGATGAAGCATGCCATTCATGTTATGGAACAGGCGCTGGCGAAAGAAGAATGGAAACAGTCGCATGTCGCGTAGAGCAGGGCTAGACCACGAGGCCGTCGTGGAGGCAGCCGCAAAGCTGGTCGATGAGGAGGGTATCGACCAACTTTCGCTGGGCCGTCTTGCTGAGCGCTTAGGCATACGCACACCTTCTTTGTACAATCACGTCGCGGGATTGCCGGGCCTCAAACACGACCTGGCACTCTATTGCCTGCGCGATTTGCATGACCATGCCACGCGCGCGACCATCGGGAAATCACGGGCTGAGGCTATTGTCGCGCTCGCCGATGCCTACCGATTGTATGCCAGGCAATCACCGGGGCGCTATATGCTCACGCAGCAAGCGCCCGATCCCGGTGATCTGGAGTTGCAAGTGCTCGCGCAACAAGTTGTGGATGTTGTTCGAGCGATACTCGTTCCGTATAAACTCAATGATGAAGATGCCATACACGCCATTCGCGGCCTGCGCAGCATTGTTCAAGGCTTCGTCTCACTGGAAATAATAGGTGGCTTTGGTCTACCTGTAGATCTGGATGCAAGTTTCCACTGGCTCATCAATGTGTTTGTTGCTGGTCTGGAGCGGTCAACCGTAACTGGTAATGATGTCCCGGTGCCTGTATGAAAGCAATCGTAGTGCCAGCAAGAATGATATCGAATAAAGGATTATTAGATATGGCTCTTACGATAATCAAAAACGCGAACCTGGCTCTGGCCTTTTTACTGGAGCTTGGTGTCCTGGCCTCACTGGGATATTGGGGTTTTCAGACTGGTCAGGGAACGATTGCCAAAATCGGACTCGGCATAGGCGCTCCAATGCTAGCTGTGGTGGTATGGTGGTTGTTCGGAGCGCCGCAAGCGAAGTGGCACCTGAACGGCGTCTTTCGCTTGTTTCTTGAAGTGATCTTCTTCGGCTCGGCTGCTGTGGCTCTCTTCGCTGCTGGCCAGCATGTCTTGGGTGTGGCGTTCGCGCTAGTCTTTGTCTTCAACAAGATGCTGGTATCTCTCTTGGGGCAGTAAAGAGTAGTCTTCAACCTTACTACGTTACTGTCAAGGTTCACTCCACTTGCCAGCAGAACTTAATGCATATATAATACTTGCAATTCGATCACGATTCATGCTCAATTCATTGCCAGGATTTCTGGGCAATGTAAGTGTCCATGCCAGTCAAAATCTTCTTCCACCGGGAAGTTCTCGACATCACGGTGAGTTGAGCACGCGATACAAAATCTGGTGAGGTGTAGTCTATGGAAATCAAGAAAAGAAGAGTTGCAAGCTATCTCCCTTTTTTGGGGATCATCATAGTAGTCATTCTCTCTCTTTTGGCTTTGGTGCGTATTCTCTTCATCAGGCGCAAGCTACGGCATTCATCTCGTGCTGGTCGAGCTATCTCCGCTAAAGTTTCGTCCGTTGGTATGCCTCTGACAACCTTCAATCGCTACGGCAATCCGGGTGATCCCATCAATATGCAGATATGCGGGACCGATGGGCAAATCGGCGCTGCTTTTGCCTCGGCTGGTTGGTACCGTGCAGACGAGATTAGCTTCATCACCTCTGCGCGCATCAGCATAGACTCTATCCTTGGTCGCGCATACACGACCGCACCGGTAAGTAATCTCTTCCTCTTTGGCCGTAGGGAAGACCTGGCATTCGAGCGACCGGGTCATAACGTCCGCCAGCGCGACCACATCCGCCTCTGGAATACCAGCCGCATCGGGGACAGCAGGCGGCCCATCTGGATTGGCAGCGCTACGAAAGACGTCAAGGTAGAACTCTCCAAAACCAATCACCTGCCTACTCACGGCATAGCTCCCGACCTTGACGACGAGCGCGAACTCGTCGTCTCCGAACTGGCTCAGACTGGCTTCCTCATAGAGGACACGACGTGCCCCGGCTTTGGTGAAGAGACACATGGTTTCAATGGCGGTGGCGATCCCTATTTCACCGATGGACAGGTAGCTTTGCTAGCCCTCGCTAATATTCGGACGTCTCCACTCGCCACCCAGGTGCGTAGTCCGTTGGGCGCTCGCATTGCCAAATTTGTAACGAGCTTCCTCCGCTTCAGGCTGCCTGAAGCCGGGCTTAAGCGTGCCGCGGACGAGCAGGCTCGTCTGACACAAAGTGCTCAAGTAGTCTCGTAACGCAAGCTCTTTCAAAAAGCTTACTCAATGAGGGGCCAGCATGCTTTCTGTCCTCTTGCTACCAACCTGCCAAAATGTTACAATAAACTCGTTCCATTCAACGGAAAAATGTATTTGTTACTTATGTATATCATGGGATAGGAAGCGTGTCACTCTATCAGATCGAGGTGAGAGCAAACGCAGAGCAGTACGACGTACAGGCTCAGCAGGTTACTCGCGAAATACTGAAGTTACCCACGATATACCTTCCTTCGCTCACCGCAATTTCCACCAGTCCATCACCTCTTACCATGAGTACCTCCCAACTCTACTATCTCACCGGACAACTCACCCCCACGCAAATCAACCAGCTTATGCGACAACTCCTCAGCGATCCAGTCACACAGGAAGCGGAACTAGCTCAAAAGCAAGAAATAAACTATACAGCACATCTCGTAGATATCTTCTTTCACCCGGGCGTAACCGATACCTTGGCAGAAAGCGTTCTCACAGGTGCATTCATGCTCGGAATCACGACTTTAGAACACGTTGAAACCGGTCGCAGGTATATCTTCGATAAGCGTCTGAGCGAAGAGGAAATGCGTTTCATCACCAAGGCGCTGCTCTACAATCCCGTCATCCAAAACTACGTTTTGCACGAAACTGTGGGGACACGTTTTATTTCGCCCAGTATAGATCAAGTTAAAGCCGATCAAGGCACCGGAACGAGGGCGGAGGCAAGCCCCGCCCCTACTATACACGAAGTGCAAACCGCCTTACCGCCGTATAGTAGGGGCATCCCCTTGCGGGTGCCCTCGGAGTGGGGTGGTGGCTCCGCTTCCGCAATCATTCCTCTTTCAGAAATGACCGATCAGAAACTCATGGAATTAAGCAAGACGGGTCTCCTGGCTCTGAATCTAGATGAAATGCGCACTATTCAGCAACACTACAAGGAGCAACGTCGCGAGCCGACCGATGTTGAACTCGAAACGCTGGCCCAGACCTGGTCAGAGCACTGTTCGCATAAAACGTTTAAAGCTACCATTCACTACCAGGAATTGGACAGTGACGGAAAAGTACTTGAGCAGGAAACTATTCATGGCTTGCTGAAACAATACCTCATGCGAGCCACACAGCACATCAACCATCCCTCGATAGTCTCAGCATTCAGTGATAACGCTGGCATTGTGCATTTCACGGAAACACAGGATATCGCCTTCAAAGTTGAAACACATAATCATCCCTCGGCTATCGAACCATTTGGAGGAGCAAATACCGGTGTTGGTGGGGTCATTCGTGACGTCCTGGGCGTTTCGGCGCAACCCATTGCCTGTACGGATATTCTCTGCTTCGGACCACCTGACACGCCAACTGACGAGCTGCCTGCTGGTATGCTTTCTCCACATCGTATCGCTAGCGGTGTAGTCAATGGCGTGCGCGACTACGGCAATAAAATGGGCATCCCGACTGTCAATGGCGCTATCCTCTATCACCAGGGATATATATATAACCCGCTCGTCTTTTGTGGCTGTCTTGGCATCTTGCCACATGGAAGTCATCCACGGCAGGTGCAGCCGGGAGATAGGATTGTCGTGCTTGGCGGGCGTACTGGTCGTGATGGTATTCAAGGCGCGACCTTTTCCTCAGGCGAGATAAGCAGCGAGATCAACGCGCAAGCCGGAAGCGCTGTCAAGATCGGCGCGCCTTTCCCCGAAAAGAAGTT
>Ga0116218_1000346_pt1 | contig 32814 bp, 33 predicted proteins | sample Sb_taG_2_FD_88966 | JGI IMG/M metagenome (GOLD analysis project Ga0116218, IMG submission 88966) | Peat soil microbial communities from Weissenstadt, Germany - Sb_50d_5_LS metaG | ecosystem: Environmental > Terrestrial > Soil > Wetlands > Peat | place: Germany: Weissenstadt | collected 2010-09-21 | reverse complement strand
TCTTCCTTGTCCACTTTCACCAGGGCCCGCTTCCACGGACCAAACGTGGTGTTTTTGTAGATATCACTGAGCAAGACATAGCCCATCCGATCATAGAACGCGTTGGCGACAAGGAGTTCCACCCAACTGTCCAGTGGGACATCAAAGGCATAGGGGTACTTAAAATCACGTGGTTCGCGCTCAAAAATGAGGTACTCTGTGTCGACGCCCAGATCACGCAGCAAACGATAGGCGATATGAGCGTGGCCCAACTCATCCTGAATAATGGCGATAGCCGAGCCAAAGGCATTCAGAGATGGAGCATGCACAGCTGCATGATAATATGCTGGTGCGCTAATCAGCTCAGTGTCAGCCGAGACAGTCAGAATGCGCTTCATCCCTTCTACATAGATGGGGCTCATCTGCCCGAGCGATTCAATCAGGTGCTGTGTGCGGATGCGGCCTAAGAGCGCTTCTTCGCTCTGTAAGGCTTCGACAGGAGGGGAAGTCATGCAGGTACTCCTTATGTGGACAAGCATCTCCTGAGCAATGATGTTGTGCTTCATGAATTAGGAGAGGTATGAACAGATATATATGAATATTTAAACACCTAGTATAATTATACACAAAACTCTCCTCAAAGTCAACAGCATTTTGCTATTCCATTTCTGCCATTGGTGAAGACGCAACAGAAAATATCTACATCACGAGCACCCTCATTGTGCTTTGAAGTGCGAGATACGAGCTCTTGCATGAAGAGGAATGTATCTCCTGTCTTTTATCGAGGTGATGCAAACTGTTACCTCAGTATTGCTGCGTGTTGACAAATGGCTCATTTGTCTCTATGATACAATTAAACATTCAGTAGAAAAGAGGGCGCTGTAGATGGGCATCGAACGAAAAGCAGTACAAGCACTCAGGAAACATAGAAGCACGCCTGGTCATGAGAAACGCAAACGCCTGACTCAAAAGGCTATTGTGGATACTGCTGCCGAGCTTTTTGCGAGAGATGGCTTTGGTGCAACCAGCCTGGACGATATTGCAAGTGTGCTCGGGGTAACCAAAGGGGCACTCTACTATCATGTCAGAAACAAGGAAGAGATTCTACGTCTCATTTATCTGACGGTGCTGACTGCCAGCGAGGAACCACTGCAGCATATCACAGAAGCTGACCTGTCTCCTGTAGAGAAGTTACGGCGTGCTGTGGAACACCAGGTGGCAGTAGCGGCTGATCGCTCACCTGCCATGATCGTTTTTTATCGCGAACATCCCCATCTAACCGGCCCATTTGCCAAAGAAATCACCCTTCGTAAAAAAGCGTACGAACAGTACTTCGAGCACATCATTGAAGAGGGCCAGTCCGCAGGAGTCTTTCAGCTGAACGTCGACCCCAAGATTGCCACTTTTGGCTTGCTCGGGATGTGCAATTGGCTTTCACAGTGGTACAGTCCAGAGGGCCAGTATACCCACCAACACATAGCCACGATGTTTGTGAACATGATTGGGAATGGTTTGTGCCTCTCAACTCCCTGTACCTCCCCACCACTCCGATGAGAAAGCAAAACTCATTGCCATCAGGTGCGGCCAAGGCTTTCGTTCACCGCGGTATACAATCCTAGCAACGCGAATGGCATGCTGAGGAATATGGTGTGGTACCCTTGGTGTTCGCTCCAGGAGGGAACGGGTGAGTTGAGGAGAATAGTGGGAATGCTTTCCAGTTCCGTGATGCTATGTAGCCGATGAGAAAGTTCCAACGCGCCCAGATCAAGGAGATAATAGTCAATAATGAAGAGATCAGACTTGACACGCTCAGCCATCTCTACTGCGCTTCTTCCTCCGGTGACGGAGAGGACGACGCACTCGAATTCAAGCTTCAAGGACATGTCCAAAACCTTGAGAAATTTCGGATCGTGTGCGACGACCAGAATCGTTGGGTTAGCCGCCTGATGTATTTCATGGAGTATCAATTCACTCTCGGTCATATCGTACCTCTCTCAATGGAGAACTCACTCAGAAACTGTTTCGTACTATCCTAGACTCTAGAAGCTTGAATTGGAAGGGCCGGGTATCACATGACGCTCTCAATGTGGGAGCATTGGTATTGAAAGTAGGAAGATTGGAAGTAAAGGGCAAGCTTTACATTCAGTACAAAAATAGCATGCGCCGATTTGAGATACAATCATTCTCTCGAACTCCCTATTTTCTCCAATATGCCTTTAGAATAATCTCATCCGAATCAGCAGTGGAGGAGCAATACGTCCACATACAAACGGTATTGCTCTTGAAAAACTGCGTCGCGAGCTCAGATGAACCCTGGAGTGATGCCTTGTGAGAATATCGCGCCTGGCTTGTTGACAGCCTTACCGTCCTACGCTTTGACCTTTAGATATGACTGGCATGTCTGGCTGGGAAGTGGACACTCCGGTACTCGGTCACCCAGAGTGAGCAAGCCAACACAAAGATCGCAAGGCCGAGCGCGAAATAGAAGGCCTGCAAGCTCATGGCAAACAGAAGCTCGCTGCCACCGATACGGTCAATGATCGCTGCCTCTACGACCTCGAAGCCCATCATTATCAGCCCGGCAAGAGCCGAGGCCAGGACATCAAATTCGCGCCCGCTGAGGATGGTTGCCGCAGCGACGAGCATGCCGCCACCCACAATGACCATCAACGACAAGGCGGGGATGGTGTAGTCAACGAACGGCGAGCACTGCAGCCCTTCAAGTGAGGCTGGAATCGCTCTTGTCAGCAGACCTATGCCCCCAGCGATGGCACCGAGTGCGATAAAGACTTCTAAGACGACCAGCGGGATACGGATTCGTGGATGTTTCATGATGTTTCTTTCATTTCTACCCCGAGCGGAGAATACCTAATGTGCTCAGCAATGCCAGAGAAGTGCGTTTAGAGCAATCGCATCAAAAAGGACGCCTTCCGCTTTCAGGAGCGGGCTATTCTGGCTCCTTGTGGCAGCCGACCGCCAATTGACGACTCTGAGGGCTCCCAATCTGTGTACGGGTGATAAAAAAACAAACGAAATACTCCCGCATAAAATAGAGAGGCCGGTGCTGATGCACCGACCCCTCTTTCATCCAAGATCGTTGGCAACAATGTTACTTCGTTGCCGCACGGACCGCCTGTTTTTCATGATGAGGAGCCTTTTCGGCTACCCCCATGCCATGCATTGCGATGGACTCGGCAGATTCCACGGCCCGCTCGTAATAGCGGAACGGTGATGGGAAGAAGCCCCTATAGGCATCCCACGTCCCACGTGCTAATACCCCGAAGGCCTCCCGCTGCTTGCGTGATTGCTCGGTGAGGGTCTGCATCAGTGTGCGAGTGCCCTCTACATGACTCCTCAGCACTTCGGTTCCATTCTCAAGAACGCCCTGGACAAACTGTACATTCCGCTCCTGTGCCGCAACAGCACTATCAGCCATCGACTGGAAGAGCGGCTGGCCCTTTTCAGACGCTCCCATGAGCGTCTCCATCACGCTGCGCGTGCCCTCTGCATGGCTCTTGAACAGCTCTACCTCATCTTCAAAGATGCTCTGAGCAAATTTCCAATTTCGCTCCTGCGCCGCAACAGCGCTGTCGGCAATCACCCGGTTCGCTTCGCGTACTGACTCGCTCAGTTCCTCAGTTGCCTCACTGACTTGATCCTTATACTTTGCCATTATCTTGCTCCCTTTCATGCTTGCAGTTGCCTGCACTACTCTATTACAATCAGTCTTCATCATCGCCGACCTGATCTTCAAGCACGGACTCGCCGACCTGGATCTGGTTCACAACGCTTCAGATGCTTCTTCCTCCCTGGTTACACCTGATCCTTTTTCCCTCGGAGTAAGTTGACCGGTGTAGAGCCGGAAGAACGTCTCCATCAACCTCTGATATTGATCCAGAGACTGCGCCCGATAGTCGAGATACGCTTCACCGGCATCCGTGATGGAGTAGACACGACGGGCGGGTCCACCCTCAGAGGTGTCCCAACGGGAACTCACCATCCCATCTTTTTCCATCTGTCGTAACGTTCGATAAAACGTGCCTGGGTTCATGGCGGCTAAACCGAAGGTTGACATCTTTTCCATCAATTCATAACCGTACGAACTCCACTGTCGCAACATCAGAAGAAGGATAGGCACTAACCAGTTCTTTGACCAGGCTTTGTTCACCGAGTTATATCTTCCGTTGTCTCTGTTTTCCTCTGTCATATCGCACCTACCTGCATATTGCTACGTTCTACATCCCTTCAGATGAGTAATTCAGCATCTATATGCATTTTACACTTATATGCAGGATATGTCAAGGGCTTTTGCACGCTTTCTGCTCACAATGCTATCACAGTCAATGAAGTGGATGGATGCAGGGCTCGCATCTGATGAAAGTCTAATTTCATCCGCTTTCATGTCGCACTGAGACATAGTGCTATACCCAAAGTACGAAGCACCAGATTGAATAAAGAACGAAGGGCATGGTTTGTTCCTTCTGCCCACAGAGCACCTCAGCAGTGTATACTAGAGGAAGCATACGTAAGACAGGACGAACGAAAGGAGAGAACCATGGTAGATCTGAGGCTGGCAGTGGCCCTGGCTGAACAGGCCACACGCATTGCCGGGGACTACCTTCTCGCCCACCAGGATCAGACACGCATTATCGCGCACAAGGCTCCCGATGATCCTCTTCTAGACGCCGACCTGGAGGCACAACGCTTGATTGTGCAAACGCTTCAGTCTGGCTTCCCCCAGGTGGCGTTTCTGTCAGAAGAGGCCGAAGATCAGCGTCAGGGCGCCCGCGATTATTGGATTATTGACCCCGTTGACGGAAGCCAGAACTACCTCCACCAGAGTACGCACTTCGCCATTGCTATTGCACTAGTCCTCGACCAGCACGTCCAGGCAAGCATCATCTCTCTTCCTGCCAGGGAATGGATGTTCTCTGCCATTCGCGCTGGGGGAGCTCTTCGCAACGGGCAGCCGATCCAGGTCTCCTCGACGGCTAAACTTGAGCAGGCGCTGATCCACTTTGGTGAATTTGGCAGGGGCAACCGCGGCCAGATCCCCACTGAGCAGTTGCAGGCATTTGCCACGCTTGCTAACCAGGCTCAACGCATCCGTCTCGCTGGCTCCTCCTCTTGCGATCTTGCCCTGCTCGCATCCGGGGCCATCGACAGCTTTGTAATGCACATGGGAAATCCGTGGGATATAGCTGCGGGCGAGCTGCTCCTTTCGGAAGCAGGCGGGCGCACCTCAGTGCATCCCACCGCAGAGGGGTCCATGCGCATCAACTCCAATACGGTGTTGCACTGGGAGCTCGTCCATCTATTGACCGGGTTTGACATCTCTCCCTACAATGAAAGTTAAAGAGGTTAAGTATGGAGCCCCTAGAGCAGTCAGAAGCACACAAACAGAAAACGCACGAGCGCGATAGTATGGAAATCGAATATTGGAAAATAGTCTATTCGGAGGTTTAATTTTGCTTATCCTTGCTTTGATCACCCGCCTCTTTATGGGCTGAGTTCGCGGTGCGTCTGAGACTGGTTAAACCAATCTTCGGGCTTTACACCCTTTGGCGTTGGTTGTGGATGGAGCCAATCGTCATGATGTCCGTTTGCTCAGTATCACCCTCGACGGGTTGGTGATCAGCCGCCCCGAGCCAAATCCAGAGCAGCCGCAGCACCTCTGTTTGGTTACTGCCTACGACTCCACTCCGGTGTACCAGGAACTGCTGCCTGAATGTACACCCACCGCCCATTTCCTGTGTGTGTATAATGAGCGAGTCGATGCCATCTATGCAGACGACGAACTGATGCCTGTGTCCACAACGATCTGTCCGAGTGACGATCCCCACGGCTTGAAAGCACTGGGCTTTCCAGGCCATTCACCGTAACAGGCGATTTCATGAAGCGGTGCACACCCTGGAAACCACACAAGGTACTCTTCTACTCTGGCGAAACTCGTCTCGTCTCAAGGACGTGAGCAGTGACTATGGCACAACACCTCGACTATGACACAACACCTCTCCTGAAGACGGGTTTTATTGAGCGATCAAGGAAGATGTAACCGAGCGTCATGGCGCTCAAAAGAATGCCGAAGCTGGGACCAAGCATGTGAAGATTTTTATATTCTGGTCGCGTCAGCAAGAAGAGTTCGTACACGATCTCTGTAGACTCATAGACAGCGGTGAACCAGAATGCCCAGTATTGGAGTGTCCACAAGCTGTAGACAACCACAAAACCCAGCATAGCCCCGATACTCAAGGCGATCCAGTCACGTGAGCCTGGAAGAGTAAAGAAGAGCAAGCCAATGCAAGAGATTGCACCTAAAAATTCGAAGCATGCCAGGGTGGTGATACCTGAGGGGCGTTGACGACAGAGCGGTTTCATAGTTCTTCTCTTTTCACATGATGTTGTCTCGCTATGAGATAGACGATGGCAAGTATGCATTTTCGCTGAGCGGTTTGCTATTCAAGGTCAATTACGAAATGTGGTCTCGCTTAAGCGTTGCCACTCAAGATTATCTAAGGTACGATGGTTGCCACGCGATTTGATGGAATTGTGAAACCAACTCCACTGGTCCTCCTGGTTCAACGAGCTATCCTTGCTTGTGATCGCTCTGTGTTATAATAATCGTGCTTTGTGAAGTGTATGTGATCTTCTAATGCTATCTTGTATATCGGAAAATAGTGTATATATTCTGGCTCATCAATATGAAGGCATGAGTTGGGCAATTGTTCTGCCAATGCTTGCGGAGAAGGCGGGAAAGGCCACCATCCTGTCCTTGCAATAGAAATGGTTAGTCACATGCAAACACCCATTCCTCTGTACAAACCGATACAAGAAGTAATCGAGAGTGCTTCTCCACGTTTGATCCTCTTTTCTTGCCCAAAGGAATATGGCGTGGATGTAATATCTCACCAGATTGATGGCAATGTCCATCCCTCGATCTATTCGTATCCCGTCCGCGGAGCTGCTTTTACGGACCCCAAGAACGAAGAGACGCCTTCCCTGCTGATCTTACCTGAAACCCCAGCTATGAAAGAAACACTCAAAGCGCTAGAGCGTGTGTTCAGCTTTTATGGAATACCGACACCAGAAGTCATTTGGGGACCTGATCCTGTTAAACCAGGAGAGGCCTTTGGCGTCTTTGATGAAGCTGTTGCACACCAACCAGAAGTGATCCAACACATTCTCTCGCTTACTCCCAGTAGGGGTAGCACGTATGGTCTTATATCGCATGCGAGTACTTCGGAAACTATGCAGGTATGCCTCGCTTTTGAACAGGCAGGTCTTCATGCCATCCCAGTATTTAGCCCAAAGGACTATGGTCATAAAAACGCACATGATAGAAGCGGGTCTGCTGATTTTGCAGAGAAATATGGGTTACCCTATCCTTTCTCACGCGTAGGATATACGCTTTCCCAAATACATGCAGCTTACGAAGAGGTGGCTGCTCGCACCGAAAATCCCCACGTCTTTGTCAAAGCAGCCATTACCGGAGGCGGATATTTGATCAACCACGTCTCCAGCGTCGAAGAGGCTCTCACCACGGTACGCACGTGGAATACTTTGGGTATTCGGGAACCGATTTACGACGGAGAGATGATCGCTGTCGAATTGCAAGGGACCATTCCTGCGATTGTAGCTGACTGCTCATGGCAAGACGCTCACGGTTCTATTACCACTCCATTGCGAAAAGATATCTCAACCGCGAAAGGACCCGCATACTGCATCCAATACCTTGATGGCACAGCAAGTGCTGGAAATGGCTATAAAGTCAGCTTACCCATCCCTAAACATGAACTGGCCCGAACGGAGCGGTTCATTGCCATCTACCAGCAACGCTATATGGCTGCATTACAGCAGGAGCCTGACTACAATCCGAATGATACAGGAAGCACGGATTTTGCGATCGTCGATCTCCACGAAGTGAGCGAAAAACAGACAAAACTTATGTTAAAAGAGATGTGGCACGTTGCAAAGGCACTTGATGCCCGTTATGTGCCAGTCGGCATTGAACGCAATGGCAAACGGGTCTCCGATGCTGTCCCTCCCATAGCGTTTGCGGAAATAGCCGGTTTGGTAGCTGGCGATCATCCGCTTGCCGCATTCAAAATCGAAGGCATTGCCGCTGATCCTTCAGCTATCATAGAACTGCTATTGAAAGAAAAGCTGATGCTTGATCCGAAGCATGGCCAAAAAGGGATAGCACCTCTTGCACTCATTCATGACCCGCACAAACATATCCATTACGGCTATGCTCTCATCGGTGCAGAAGACGAAGCAGACCTGTTCCGATCGAAGGATCACGTGCTGGAAAGATTGGAAAAAGCTGGCTTCATTTCCAGGAATAGCTGATGCATGCCATCTCGACTGGAGGGTGAGGGCGTATTTCATCTTTATGCACGAAGCACCGACCCCCTATGGCTCGAGCTACGGGGCGGTGTACTTCAAGCCGATTAAGGAGAAGGCGCTGGTTTCTTCCACAGCACAATCTGCATCCTGAGCGGTGCGGTCCTAGCGCGCCAGGACGTCGAGATCCGCGAAGCGCATGTCGACGAGGCCCCTGCCGAAGTCGACCGCCTGCGCTCCTGCTAGATATCGTGTTCGACAACGGTGGCCGTTCGGCACTCGCATGCACCTGAGCCCTTGATCAGCTCGGGAGGAGGCTCACCCTTTCCTTTGGGGGCGCGTTGCCTCCCGGACGTCGAGGGGTGAACTCGTAGAGCTCGTCCTGGCCCGGCTTGGCGACTCCGATGGACGACTCGGGTATTGCGTTCCATGCTCCGACGACATCTCCGAGCGGTTCCGAGACGATCGCGCGCGCCTCGTCCGAAAGCCCCTGAATCTCCTCAATGTCTGGGTGTTGTGCCTTCAGAGCCCGCGCATCAGTGCTGACGTAGAGGGAGCCAGGCTGCCCATCGCTCGAATAGCGGGCGGCGATGATCTGCTCGCCGTCGCTCACAGCTATGGTCATCTTTAGTGGATTCGCGACTCCGTGGCGCTCGCCGACCTCCTCAACGAAGCCCGCCATAAGCTCGATCGCTGTGAGAGGGTCATCCTGGAGGCCAAACGTGAGCGCAAGGTGGAAGAGCACCTCTGAGTCGCCAGAGCCCTCGATTTCCGGAAACAGCGCCGGATCGACTGCGAGCAGAAGATCACGATGTATGCGTGGGAACTCGCGTACATATCCGTTGTGCATGAAGAGCCAGCGGCCATGCCGGAACGGATGGGAATTCGTCTCCTGGACGGGCGAACCGGTGGATGCTCGGATGTGCGCGAAGAAGAGCGGCGACGAGATATGCTTTGAGAGTTCGCGCAAATTGCGGTCGTTCCAGGCCGGCTGGATGCTCTTGTACAGGCCTGGCATCCCTCCCAGTTCGTCATACCAGCCGACACCAAAGCCGTCGCCGTTTGTCGGATCCGCTCCTGCATCGCGGGAGTGCAGGCTCTGGTCGATCAGCGAGTGCTGTCGCCGGAGAATAAGGGCTTCGATTGGAATCGGGTCACCGTAGTAGGCAAGCCAACGACACATAGCATCCTCCCTTCAGTTAGAACGCGCCTGCCGCGAAGAGGTGCGGAGCTCGATGACGTCGTCCGCCAGAGCGTCCAGCTGCTCGCGCCAGACGGAGAGAATGTCTTCTAAACTCGTAGGAAACCTCTACAACGCTTTCCATAGTAGGAAAGAGAAATATGGCTGCCACGAGAGCACACAAAAAGGTTTAACACAACCACTGACTTAAGTATAATACTTTTAAGTGTCATGTGGAAGAGTAATTGGCTCTGGAGGTATGCTTGCTGACACCTATTGCTCATATCTCGCCGATATCATTAACAGAATAGAACTACATTTTGCCAGGGAATGGTTCGCAGAACTCTACTGAGCAAACGCGTATTCCCTGTGGACTCCTGTTCACCCCAACGCATGCAGCGTTATTCTCCGCACAAGCTGCCACTCCTTCTCATCTGTCTGACGCCGAACCTGACCTTGACCCACCAAATCGGGGCAAGCTCATGCCATACCTGGATGTGAAAATGTAAAACAAGTGTGAATTGGATTTTAACTCTCCAAAACCTTGACAACTTATAATCCCCATGGTACCTTTTACGCCATAGTCTGTTCATCATACCATCATACCAATTAGCCCATAGGAGAATATCACTTGCTGGAAAATATGTATACCCCTATTCAATCGAGCAAGGTATTTGAGCAGATAGCGCAGCAGATTGAAGAACGTATTTTGAGTGGTGAGTTACAAAATGGAGATCGATTGCCGACTGAGCGCGAATTGAGCCAGCAGTTTCATGCTAGCAGAACGGCTGTTCGAGAGGCAATGAAGACACTGGCACAACGAGGACTGGTTGATATGCGACCCGGACGGGGCACTATTGTCATTGATGGGACTTCTCAGGCTATGCGCCACTCAATGGGCTTGATGATGAAAGTGGGGCATGCCGGCAATTCCGTGAGCCTCGTCGAGCTGCGAGAAATCATTGAACCAGAGATTGCGGCCCTGGCGGCTATACGAGCAACTGAAGAGCAAATTGCCAGAATGCGTGATGCGGTAGAGGTTATGGACACTCACATTCATGAAGCTGCTGCTTACATTGCAGCTGATAATGACTTTCATCGCGCATTAGCAACTGGAACCCAGAACATACTTATCCTCTCACTTATAGACTCAATCGTCGATCTTCTGAGCGAACAACGCAAACTGATTTTTTCTACAAACGGCGGTCCTGAACGAGGTCAAATACATCATAAACGCATTCTTAAAAGTGTTATGAGTCATGATGCTGAAGCGGCGCGTGAGGCTATGCGCGATCATTTGCATCAAGTTCGTGAAGATGTAAAAAATTCGACCTTATAGAAAAATCATTACCTTCTCTTCGGAGGTTGCTTATGGCTAATCTTGGATACATCGGTCTAGGGGCAATGGGTGGACGGGTAACCAAAAGGCTCCTGGATGCCGGCCACACGGTTACAGGTTACAACCGCACGAAGTCAAAAGCACAGTGGCTGCTTAATGCCGGTATGCAATGGGCAGATTCACCTAGAGCGGTCGCAGAATCGGCTGATGTCATCTTTACGATGGTGGCAAATACGAACGCTTTGCATGAAGTGCTGACTGGCTCTGATGGTATACTGGATGGCTTAGGACCAGGCAAGATTTATATTGATATGAGCACCGTCAGTCCCAATGCTTCCCGCAAGCTGGCCGAACGGGTAGCCTCTAAGGGCGCTCGGATGCTGGATGTGCCGGTGTCTGGTAGTGTGATTACTTTAGAACAAGGCAACTTATCGCTTATGGTAGGTGGAGAAGAAGCGATCTTTGAGCAAGTCAAACCAATTTTACTTGATATTGGCCCAAAGGTGAATTACGTGGGCAAGAATGGCCAGGCCGTCTTAATGAAGATCGCAATCAATTTGAACCTGCAAGTTCAGATTCAAGGATTTTATGAGGGACTTCTTCTGGCAGTAAAAGGCGGAATTCCACTCGAAACGGCACTCGAAGTAATGCTAAATAGTGTGATTGCTTCACCTTCACTGAAATATCGCACGCCATTTATCCTACAGCCGCCAGAAGAAGCATGGTTCAATGTGGATATGATGCAGAAAGATATGTTGCTGGCGCTTGAGATGAGCAGAGAACTGAATGTGCCAGTACCGATGGTAGCTATCAGTAACGAATTCCTGACTTCTGCGCGAGCAATGGGCCTGGCGAAAGAGGATTTTGCCATCGTATATAAAGTTCTGGCCAGGATGGCCGGTTTGGACATGTAGCGTTTGATACTCGTCGCCTGTGGGATTAGAAAACGGAGATGTAAGAGTGGTTCATTCTGAAACATCCAATTCTGTGGAAAACATAGGGAGCACAAGCTCAGCAGATCAGAGTAAGCAATGGCTGCACATGTATGAGCAGATGCTGAAGATCCGCGTCTTTGAAGAGCATGTCAATGTGTTATATCTCAGCGCTAAAATGCCCGGTCTTGCTCACTTGTATACAGGTGAAGAAGCTGTTGCAGTGGGAGTGTGTGAAGCATTACACCGTGATGACTTTATAACCAGCACGCATCGAGGCCATGGACATTGTCTGGCAAAAGGAGCATCTATCGATAGAATGTTCGCTGAATTACTTGGTAAAGAGGCGGGTTACTGTCGAGGCAAAGGTGGTTCAATGCATATTGCCGATCAGGAAACCGGAAACCTGGGAGCTAATGCAATCGTCGGTGGCAGTGCTGCTCTGGCTACTGGAGCTGCCATGTCGAGTAAAATGCAAGGTACAAACCAGGTGACGGTTTGCTTCTTTGGAGATGGCGCGCTTGGCCAGGGAGTGCTCTATGAAGCTATGAATATGGCTTCTTTATGGAAATTACCGATTATCTACGTCTGCGAGAATAACATGTATAACGAATACACCCACTTTTCGGAGACGACAGCCGGGGAAATGAGCGCGAGGCCTAAGGCTTTCGGTATTCACACTGTGGAGGTGGACGGGCAGGATGTACAGGCCATTTACACCGCGGCACAGGGACTGGTGGAGCAAGCCCGGCGAGGTGAAGGACCAGCCTTCCTGCTCTGCAATACGTATCGTTATCATGGACATCACGTAGGCGACATTCAACGATCGTATTACCGCTCCAAAGAAGAAGAACAATTGTGGATGACACAACGTGATCCACTTGAGTTACTGAGTAGCTGGCTGGTTGAACAGCATCTTGCTGATAAAGAGATCCTTGAGAAGATAGAGCGTCGAGTGTACGCGGAGATTGAGGCTGGTGTTGAGTTTGCACTTCATGCATCGTACCCAGATCCTAGTGAGGTAGATCAAGATGTCTATGCTTAGTACAACCCCCAGTCAAGAAAATTCTGGGTCAGGGAGCAATCAGCAGGCCAGAGAGATCACATTCGGACAGGCTATACGCGAAGCACTTGCTGAAGAAATGCGCCGTAACCCGAAAGTGTTTATCATGGGCGAAGATGTAGCTGAAGCCGGGACACCTTTCAAAGTATTGGCGGGGTTAGTCGATGAATTTGGGACTGAACGAGTAATCGACTCACCGATCTCAGAAGCAGGTATAACTGGTCTGGGTGTAGGCGCAGCAATGACAGGTATGCACCCTGTAATAGACATTATGTTTGGTGATTTCATTGGCTTAGCAATGGATCAAATAGTGAACCAGGCCGCGAAAGTGCACTATATGTCGGGTGGCAAGCTCAAGGTACCACTTGTTGTACGTACAACTCTTGGGGCAACACGCCGTTCTGCCGCACAACATAGTCAGAGTTTGCATGCCTGGGTAAGTCATATACCTGGTTTAAAGGTAGCGCTTCCATCAACTCCCTACGATGCAAAGGGCCTTTTAAAAACCGCTATTCGTGATGGCAACCCGGTGATTTTCTTCGAGGATAAGATGATGTACCAGCTCAAAGGTCTTGTACCTGAAGGGGATTATACCATTCCGTTCGGGGTCGCTGACGTCAAGCGTTCTGGAAGCGATATTTCTATAATAGCAACAAGTAGTATGGTGCAGGTAGCCCTGGAGGCTGCGGAGATACTGGGTAAGTCAAGCATCAGCGCTGAGGTCATCGATCCTCGTACTACTTTCCCTCTCGACAAACAAACACTCATAGAATCTGCCAAAAAGACAAGTCGCGCCATCGTGATCGACGAGGGTTATGAACGTTATGGCGTCACAGCTGAGATTGCTTCTGTGATTGCTGAAGGAGCGTTTTACTATCTTGACGCACCTGTAAAGCGCATGGGTGCGATGGATGTACCAATACCTTTTTCGCCTGTACTGGAGGATCTCACGGTTCCTACTTCTACATCTGTAGTACAACTGGCCAGGACGTTATGTGGTCAAAGCTAGCAGTTTACCAACAGGGGTTTTAGAGTAGGATCGAGAGTTTGGGTGAACTTTACAAGGGCGGAGCAAGCCCCGCCCCTACAGGAAACGTCTTGAAGGAGTAATTTTATGGCTATCAAAACATACGGCTTGATGGGTGTAGATTGGGAAGAACGTGTAAACTATGAACGGTTACGCAACGAGCGACTTGCCCGCATCAAAAAGTTGCTCAAGGAATCCGAAATGGGTGCGTTACTGTGCTTTGATATGACCAATGTGCGTTATATTACCGCCACGCATATTGGTACCTGGGCCATGGACAAGCTTGCCCGCTTTACACTGCTGCCACAAGATGATGAACCCATTATGTGGGACTTTGGTTCTGCGGCACGGCACCACCAACTCTATTGTCCATGGTTAGGCGAGCGTTCAAGGGCAGGTATCTCCACACTGCGTGGGGCAATGTTACCAGCTGCCGGACGAGCTGAAGATGTAGCACAGAAGATACGTGTTGAACTGGAAGAACGCGGACTGCTCAACGAGCCTGTAGGGATAGATGCGGTTGAACTGCCCGTATTGTTTGCTTTACAAGCGGAGGGCATCAAAGTAGTAGATGGGCAGCAGTTGATGCAGCAAGCACGCATCATTAAAACACAGGATGAGATTACGCTCCTCAACTCGGCATGCATGATGGTTGACGCAGCTTACGACGAGCTCTACCGCTTCATGAAACCTGGGGTACGTGAGAATGAATGTGTCGGATTAGTAAGCAAAGTTTTGTATGATCTGGGTTCGGAACACGTAGAAGGTGTAAATGCTATCTCTGGCGAGCGATGTAGTCCCCACCCACATGTTTTCAGCGATCGCGCATTACGTCCAGGCGATCCGGCATATTTTGATATTCTACACAGCTACAACGGATATCGAACCTGTTACTATCGGACATTCGCCGTTGGTAGCGCTTCACAAGCAATGGTGGATGCTTACAAACATTGCCGCTACATTCTCGATATTGCCATCGATACAATAAAACCAGGCGTGACGACGGCTGATATCGTAAAGCTTTGGCCAAAGGCTGAGGAGTTCGGGTTTCCAAATGAAGAAGCAGCTTTTGCTTTGCAATATGGACATGGCGTGGGACTCTCAATCTGGGAAAAGCCGATCTTCAGTAGGCTGGTCTCTCTCGATCACCCAGAAGTGATCGAAGAGGGTATGGTCTTTGCTCTTGAGACGTTCTGGCCAGCTAGCGATGGTTGGTCGGCTGCACGTATTGAAGAGCAGCTTGTTGTGACCAATGATGGGTGTGAAGTTATCACGCGCTTTCCAGCGGAGGATTTGTTGATAGCAGGAGTACGTTATTATACCGCAAGTGGGCCGCTTCCAACTACACGTGAAGCACAGTCCCAACAAAACACACAATCCAATGGCTATCTAGCTCAGCGTTCAAAGGACCAGGAAGCCCTATTGCAGGCCTAGCCACGGAGTGCCGATAATGCATATTAACAAATTAATTCGGACATAGTAACAACCACCAAAGGCCGATAAATCGGCGATGTGCACGATAAATCGGCACCTACGGATGTCTGGTCTATTTTGTTAATCAGCATAATCGGCACCTACGGGTGTCCAGATTAGTTTGTTAAAAGCCATAATCGGGGACCTATTGGAGACTCTAAATGAAAACACAGGTCATCTTACCTGCTCTGGGCATGGCACAGGAGACAGGGATCATAGTGCGTTGGCTTAAAGCCGAAGGGCAGGAGGTCACCAAGGGAGAAACGCTGGTTGAAATCGAGACTGACAAGGCCACGGTGGAGATTGAAGCATCCGCATCCGGCATACTCACTAATGTAACCGGCGTCGTGGGCGTTGAGATACCGGTGGGACAGGTGATTGCCTCTATCGTAGATTCTGCAGAAGTATCACAGGAAAATACTATGGCTAAAGGAGGGACTGCCTATAGAAATACCATTTCCGACGGTCATACGCCGCCACAGACTGGTGATAGACTCCCTAGTGTGGCAGCCAGCCCATTAGCTGCACGCATTGCTGCAGAACACAACCTGGATTTGGAGACGATTAAACCAGCAGGAAAACGTATTCAAAGTTCAGATGTACTGGCGCGAATTCAGGATCGGCAAATGGTAGAGCCAATGATCACAAGTCAACCACGCTTAGTACCAGCATCTCCCAAAGCACGCAGGTTAGCAATAGAGCAAGGGAAAGAGATAGCGAAGATTCGGGGCAGTGGACCTGGGGGAGCGCTACTGGTTGCGGATGTGCAGGCTACAAAGACTCAATCGACGTTCATACCAATAGCTGAACCAGTGTCTGGTATCACTGGTGCGCAAAAAGAATCTGCGGTTAGTCACGTCTGGCGTGTTATGGCTGAACGAACAACTCAGAGTTGGACAAGTGTACCGCACTTCTATCTAGTTCGAGAGGTCAATGCGAGGCGTCTGATAAGTTGGCGAGAACAAATTCAGAAGCGATCTTCAGAAAAGGTGACCTATACCGATTTGCTCATAAAAGTGCTGGCAGCGGCCTTACGAGAACATCCGAGACTCAACGCCTCTTGGCATGCAGGCTCAATCATGTTTCATGAGGAGATCAATATTGGGTTGGCCGTGGCTGTCGATGAAGGATTAATCGTGCCGGTCATACACAAGGCAGATGAGTACAGTGTTCAGGACCTTGCCAGGATTCGCAAGGAGTTGATTACCAAATCTCAGTCCGGGAAGCTGAAGCCACAGGATATTCAGGGAGGCACGTTTACAATCAGTAATCTTGGCATGTACGGGGTAGATGCCTTTAACGCAATTATCAATCCGCCTCAGGCTGCTATTCTATCGGTGGGGCGCATAGCCGAACGTGTTGTACCTGTTTCGAGTCAACCTTCAGTGCAACCTATGATGGTACTCAGTCTTTCATGTGATCACCGTGTGGTTGATGGTGCTAGAGGAGCTCAATTTCTGGCAATGTTTGCCGATCTCGTAGAAGAGCCTCTGGGACTTTTAAGGTGAACTATTCATCAAGAAAGTGTAAATTCTGAGACAATATTCAGAAAGCATACGTATTTAAGGCGAAGTACATTACCTGCCGGCAGTAGAAATTAGTTACTACTTCCCCGGGAGCAGTAACTCGCTTGAAGCTGACCCAAGACTTAGAGTCAGCAAATTATTATGAAGGAGGAATGTAGTGAAGCTACATTATTTGACACGACTAAGGAAAGCGATCTTCGCATCTTTTACCGCAAGCCTCATACTACTTTTTGTTGTGGCCTGTGGAGGAACATCAACCGCGAGCACAACACCGACCCCAGCAAACACGACACCGATCAAAATCGGTATCTCGCTCTCGTTTTCTGGAGACTTCTCCGCTGACGGTATGGCATTCCAGCAGGGCTACCAACTCTGGGCGAATGATGTTAACAAAGCCGGAGGACTGCTGGGTCGACAGGTGCAACTGGATATCGTTAACGACAATAGCAGCCCAGACCAGGTACAAACCAACTATCAGACGTTAATTACCGTTCATAAAGATGACCTTGTCTTTGGGCCGTTCTCTACACTTCTGACGAAACCGGCATCAGTAGTCGCCAGCCGTTATGGATACGCGTTTGTGGAGGGTGCTGGTGGTGGGCCTTCTGTCTTTACACAGGGCCTGCATAATATCTTTGATGTCTCTTTACCTGTGAAAAACAACCTGGTCGCCTTTGCGCACTATATTCAGACCCTTCCATCTTCTCAGCGGCCTACATCGATAGCCTATGCAACCGAAGATGATCCGTTTACCCAGCCACAGGTGGACACAGCCAAGACTTTGTTTGAGCAGGAGGGAATTAAGACCGCTTCTTACCAGGTGTATCCGGCTGAGACAACGGACTACAACCCAATCGCTGATAAAATGATTGCCTCTGGTGCTCAGGTGGTAGTTGTCGGGACCTTGCTTCCTGATGTCAGCGCATTCATTCAAAGATTCAAGCAGCAGCACTACAACCCACAGGCATTGATTGCCACCGCTGGACCCGATCAGGGAGATCAATTCACGAAAGCCATTGGTGGGGTCGCATCAGCCGAAGGAATCATGGTGCCGAATGGCGGCTGGTTCGCACAAGCAACTACCCCTGGTAATGCTCAAATGGTACAGGAGTACATTGCCAAGTATGGCGGCACGGCTGATAGCATCAGTTCGGATGTAGCCGAAGCTTATTCTGTTGGCGAGGTGGTACAGCAAGCGGCAACGAAGATCAACAGCATTGACAATGCCAAGCTGATTGCAGAACTTCACTCGAGTGATACTTATCAAACTGTGCAGGGACCGGTCAAATTCGACGATACAGGCCAGAATGTGGCAGCAACAGCGTACCTGTTCCAGTGGCAGAAGGGATCTTTAATCCCGGTCTATCCCGCTAACGTAGCAACGGCGGAACCAGTGTATCCGAAGGCTAACTGGCCATAACTCGTATAATATAATGTTTTTGCATCGTGGTGGGTCAGTCGATCCACCACGATCATTGTGATAAGCCGCGAATCGAGACACACCAGCTAGCAAGGGGGATTATGGCAAACTTAAACTTAATTTTAGGAGCAGTCATCACAGGAATTCTGACTGGTGGCGTCTATGCCTTAATGTCCTCGGGACTGACATTGATTTTTGGCGTGATGGAAATCATTAACATCGCACAAGGCGCACTCGTTATTCTAGGAGCGTACCTCAGCTACTGGCTGCAGGCTAACTACCATGTAGATTTACTTGTAGGGCTTCTCATAACGATGCCAATCATGTTTTTCCTGGGCCTGCTGATTGAAATAGTCTTTATTCGCCCACTAAAGCTCAATCGAACGATGTTATCTATTCTAGTCACGTTTGCAATCGCAATGATCATCGAAGGAGTGCTAACAAATCGTGTCGGGGCAAATTATGTAGAATTGAATGCCTGGTATGTAGATGCATCGTTCAAAATAGGTAATTTCTACCTACCATACATCTACGTTTTCGGATTTTTATTGAGCGTATTCCTCTTAAGCTGCCTTTATTTGTTGTTGTATCGCACAAAATTTGGCTACAGTCTACGTGCTTCAATGCAAAATCGCACAGCAGCAGAGCTTATCGGTATTGATATTGAAAGAGTCTCCGCAATTACTTTTGGAATAGGCGTTGCGCTTGCGGCGGCAGGAGGTGTCGCCTTCGGAGCAACAAACCTCTTCAATCCAGCCAGCCACTACGACCTGATCTCACGTTTGCTGGTGATTATCGTTCTTGGTGGGTTGGGGAGCCTGAGAGGAGCCTTAGTCGCCTCTATTGCTATGCTTGTAATAGGTGATGTAACCGCCGTTGTATGGTCCCCGGTATGGTCAAGCACGATCTTTTTTATCATACTTGTTGCTGTTCTGGTAATCCGTCCACAGGGACTTTTTGGACAGCCTGAAGGAAGAAAGCAATGAAACTACTCAAAATAATCTTGCTCATAGCCCTTCTTGCTGTATTCATAGCATTTCCGTTTGTGTTTTCGGACCCGGCCACCACTACAATTGCGGTCTTTACATTGTTTTTCGCAGCAGCAGCAGTTGGATGGAACATCTTTTCGGGATATACCGGGTATATTGCGCTCGGACACGCTGTTTATTTCGGGATAGGCGCCTATGCAATGGCATTGCTTTGCCAGTACTGGAAAATTCCGGCTGGTTATGCTCCATTCTTTCTGCTCCCATTGACAGGTCTGATAGCTGCTGCGTTCGCGGTACCATTTGGTTGGATTGCGCTGCGAACGCGCAGGCACACCTTTGTGGTAATCACGATTGCAACTTTCTTCATCATGCAGCTTATGGCTTACAATCTTCGCTTCATCACCCAGGGTTCGGCAGGACTCAGTTTGCCCATACCATTTGATTGGAGTGCGGATTTCTTCAATTTACCTTTCTACTTTGTTGCGCTTGCCATTCTGCTGCTTGCACTTGGCACGTCCTGGTGGGTGCGTAATTCAAAATATGGTCTTGGGCTGCTGGCAATCCGAGACGATGAGGATAGGGCGCTTGGATTAGGAGTAAATACAGGTCCATTCAAGCTGGTCGCCTTTGTCATATCCGCCTTTTTTGTTGGGATGGTAGGGGGTCTACACGCCTACTTCAACAGTTCTATCTTCCCACCCTTCGCGTTCGACGCGTTATTTGATGTGGCTATTGCCTTGATGGCTTTTCTGGGAGGTATGGGAACGCTGTTTGGTCCTATACTTGGAGCGCTCATTTTAGTCCCCGCTCAACAATATCTGACGATCATTTCCCAAAGTAGTGGCTATAACCTGATTATGTACGGCGTTATCTTCCTGGCAATTATTCTATTGTTACCTGAAGGCATCATACCCACTCTTAGTAAGAGGTGGAACAAGTGGAAGGCCTCGCGCAATAGCTCAAAGTTGACGTCTGCCATTGCGACCTCTCCTGGTTCTGAAGATTCAATTGTTGTAGAGAGTTCGGGGAAAGGGGTTGAGCAATGAGCCTGTTGGAAGTACAGAACGTCTCAAAAGCCTTTGGAGGAATACAGGCGCTCAATACCTGCTCCCTCGGCGTGGAACAGGGCAGCATCAGCGGGTTAATTGGCCCCAATGGCTCAGGAAAAACCACCCTCTTTAATGTCATTACCGGCTATGAAAAGGTGGATACCGGAACGATTCGATTTAGCACTCAAACGATCACCAATGCGAAACCAGACAACGTGTTCAGATTAGGTATTGGCAGAACCTTTCAGCTCACCCGCATCTTTCCCAGGCTCACAGTCATGGAGAACATGCACGTCGCGGCACAACGCGAAGGTGCCCGAGCCTTGCTCAGCCGGTGGAGTTCCACACATGAACAGAAACGTGCGTTGGACCTGCTCGATTTCGTCGGTCTCACACAGCTCAAGGAGATGCCAGCGGCCAACTTGTCGTACGGACAAAAAAAGTTGCTGGAGTTCGCCTTCGTGCTGATTGCTGAACCGCAGGTGATCCTGTTGGATGAACCAGCGGGAGGCATCAACCCGACACTCATCCACCAAGTAGCAGAGCGTATTCGCACCCTGAACAAAAGCGGAGTGACGTTTCTCGTGGTGGAACATAACATGGAATTCGTGATGGGATTGTGCGAGAAGATAACCGTGATGCATCGTGGAGCAACCATTGCAGAGGGAACGCCTCAGGAAGTGCGGACCAATCCGGCAGTGTTGGAAGCCTATTTGGGAGATTGAACAGATGATGTTGAGATTACAGAATGTGTTCGCAGGGTATGACGGGGGAGATGTGCTCAAAGGACTCGATCTCACGGTCGAGAAAGGATCGATTACCTGTATCGTTGGCCCAAACGGCGCAGGAAAATCAACTGTGTTGCGGGTCATTAGCGGACTGCTGAAACCTCGTCTCGGTCAAGTAATATTTAATGAGATCTCGATTGGAGGGATGAAGCCGCGCCAGGTTCTCTCACATGGTATTGTCCAGGTACCACAAAACCACAGTCTATTCCCTGAAATCTCCGTCAGAGAGAATGTCAGACTAGGTGCGTTCACGCTCCATGACACAGCAGTGGTCAATCGACGTTTGAAAGAGGTCGAAGATCTCTTCCCAATAGTCAAAGAAAGAGCAAAAGAGAATGCTGGTAATCTTTCGGGTGGTCAGCAACGCTTAGTCGAATTTGCCCGTTGTTTGATGCTTGATCCAACTCTCATTTTACTGGATGAACCTTCCATGGGACTGGATCCAAAAACATTGAAACAGGTGTTTGACACCATTACATTGATGCACAGCACAGGCAGGACGATTCTACTGGTAGAACAAAATGTACGCACGGGCCTGGGAGTTTCAACGAGCGGGGTGGTTATGGAGAGCGGACGAGTAAGACTGGTAGGCACTCACGATGAAATCCTGGGAAATCCGCAGATCAGTCACCTCTACCTGGGAGGAACGCTGTCTGGAGCGTAACATCTGGAGATAAAAAGGCATGCCAACTCCTGACCTGGATGAGCGTTTTCGACGCTGGCTCAAGCTTATTGCTGAAATGCATGATGGAGCCAACTTCACAGCCAATCAAACAATAAGCTGGACATCTTTGCGCAAACCACTTTCTGAGTGCAGCGTTGCGTTAGTCTCTACCGCAGGTGTGCATCTGAAGAGCCAACCAGCCCACGACCTGCTGAATCCCCATGGTGACGCCAGTTTCCGTGTGATACCAGGCGATACACATACAAGTGATGTAGCAGTAGATCATGTACACTACGATACAACCGATGCCAACAAAGACCCTAATTGCGTTTTCCCACTCGATAGATTGCACGAACTTGTGTCCATTAGCACGATTGGAGCAGTCGCACCGATACATTACGGCTTCATGGGCTTTATCCCGGACGGGCGCTTGCTGCGTGATACGACAGCACCCATTGTAGCAGAACAACTTCTGGCTCAACAAACGGATGTCGTAGTTTTGATACCTGGCTGACCAATGTGTCACCAGTCCGTGGGACTGCTTCAAGGAGCAATTGAGGATCGTGGTATCCCATCTATTTCGATTACAGTTCGACCAGAGATCACAGCACACGCCAATATTTCCAGAGCCTGTTACCTGCGCTTTCCAACTGGTAATCCAGTAGGAGAGCCGAACAAGCCAGAACAGCAACGTATGATCTTAACCGCGGTGCTTGAACAGCTAGTCGAGATCTGGGAACCCGGTACTATCGTCGAACTTCCATTCCGCTGGCGTCGCACGTAAAGCATGAAAGGAGTTGGCACTTACCCGCCTTGCCAACGCCGCTGCGCGGCTACCCTACGGGTCAGGCAAGTCGAAAGGAGAGGATTCTTTGGTAAAGAAAGAAGGAGTCTATGATGCCTGCAAAGCAAAGGTGCTAGCAATTCAAGAGGCATATGATGAATTTGTCAATGCTGTAGAGGAATATAAGGCGCTGCTAACCAGACTCATCGAAGAGAGTGATCCAAATGAAGCGGATGATAAGCATCTGCTGGTTGTAGCTAACTTACAGCGGAATACCACCAATGGTCTGATCAACACGCTTGATACAGATATTCATGATGATCTGACTCGTCTTTCAGATCGTGTTATCCGTTTTAAGCATTGGGAAGACGGGCTATTTGTTTAGAAGGACAATTCAATGGCAGTTGAAGAACGAGTTCAAATCGCTGTGAATAACTGGGCTCCTCGATTTCTTTCTAATGGAGTAGACCCCAATGACTTTCAAAATGTGACGAAGCGCATTGAGCGGTGGGATGATTGGAATCGTGAATGGTCTGCATGTGCTGCAGTACATGAGCATATGGGAGAGAAAGCTGAAGAACAGGAATATTATCAATCAGCAGGATATCATTATTTTCACGCGGCAATCACGTATCATTTCGGCAAGTTCTTGTTTGTACACCGTCCTGATGAGTTACGCACTGCTCATGAACGTGTAGTACATACCTATCAGAAAGGCTTGCCCTATTTCGATTACCCTGGAGAACGAGTTGCTATCCCGTACGAAGATGGTGGCACCATGTATGGTATCTTCAGAAAGCCGTGGCATACACCTAAATCTCCAGTGGTTATTTTGATACCTGGTCTGGATTCCGTCAAAGAGGAATTGCATAACTATGGAGATGATTTTCTGAGACGTGGCATGGCGGTGCTGGCTATTGATGGTCCTGGCCAGGGTGAGATGGAGTTCGAGTATCCATTACGCTACGACTACGAAGTGCCGCTTCGTTATGCCATCGATTATCTTGAGAATCGTCAGGACGTGAATGCTGAACGTATTGGCTTGATGGGAGTAAGCCTCGGCGGCTATTTTGCGCCTCGCGCAGCAGCATTTGAGCCACGTGTCAAAGCAGTCATCGGTAACTGTGGAGCGTATAGCTTTGCTGACGGATTTGAGCAACGTCCCCTTCTGACCCGAGAGGCGTTTGTCTATCGTCTGAAAGCCACCGACGAGTCGACTGCGCGTACATTGTTGAAGCCATTTAACCTGCAAGGCGTCATGGAGAAAGTCACATGCCCACTGCTGGTTATCATGGGTCGCCAGGATAGGATCGTTTCACCAGCCTCTGCCGAGCAAATGGTTGCAGAGGCTGGAGGTGAAGCAGAACTGTGGATGTTCGAAGATGGCAATCATGTCTGCAACAACATTCCTTACAAGCATCGTCCACAACAAGCGGATTGGATGCGAAAAAAGCTCTATAGTTGAGAGCCTATGACATGTGGCGCTCCATGTAGTCGTGATTGGGATACCAGTCACCTCGCCCTTGCGGTAAGAGGTCGAACAGGTTCCAAACGGGAGAATAAGGGTCAATGCCACGATTATTGTGTTCATCAAACTCCGCGCCAATGGTGTAACGATGATAGACTACGCCATCCGGCGTGCGTGTGAAGACGCTTAAGCCAGGGTTCTGCGAGCCATCTGCTTCCTCCATACCGAAGTCGCGATTGAAGGTGTTGTCATGGCTGGAGAGGAGGCGGATGCGATTCCAACCCCGATGTCTCGCCCAACTACGCAGTTTATGGATATCCGCCTTCGCGACAAGTACAAAACTTGCTCGCTGCAAAACATGCGGCGTCACCGCGCTGTATCCGTCAGCCCACATGCTGCACATCACGCATGGTTCATCATCTTCTGACGCAAACATGAGGTGATCGACGATCAGCGTGTCGTGCCCATCTGTAAAGAGGTCAGCGAGATGTACATCGTGGAAATCTCCTGGATCGTTGTGGGTCAGATCCATAGGACCCTCCCGGAAAACGTAGTCAGGGACATTCATCCCGAGCGGGAGTGAACGACGGAGCGCGGCAACGTGTTCTACCTGGTCCTTCAGCGCATTCTCCGCAGCCAGTAGCTCTTCCCTACGCTGTTGGTAGTCTTTGCTTTCACCCGAAAAAACAAAACGAGACATAATGTCTATCTCCTTTTAGAAATTCAACAGCTTTTCCATACAGAGGTTATACGATAAAGAATGTTCATGCTGTTTCGTAAAAAGTACAGTTTTTCTCTGGACGAGGCACCTTGATAATTGTAGCATATTACAAACTTCTTCATTAATGAAAAGCCTTCCCTAGCTCTACAATTGCCAGAACACCAAGAAAAACTCAATGAGTAGAGGATACCCACTGCCGTATCGAGCATTTCTAGCTTAGCTTCGTGTGTATGTGTCTGGGTATTACAGAAAACGAGGCTTGGGCTGAATGGGAAGAGGGTAGGAGAAATCGAAAGCTTTCTATCTTGTGTCATTCATATCCAACTGTTCACCAACTCATCCCATAACCCTCTTGACACAACTATCGAGACAATGTATCATTTGTTCATGAGACGTTGTATCATTAATTTCAGGAATATGTAGGTGTTCTTATGAGAAAAAACTCACTCTGGCTGGCTTGTTTGTTCATTTCGTTTTTTATATTGAGTGCTTGCAGCGGCGGAACTACTGGCTCCACGACGCCTTCATCATCAACGGCTATCAATGTTGTTGCGGCAGAGAATTTCTATGGCGATATTGTGAAACAACTTGGTGGCAGCCATGTCTCAGTAACAAGTATCATATCCGATCCAAATATTGATCCTCATGAATATGAATCTAACGTGCAAACTGCAATTCAGGTGAGTAAAGCGCAGCTCGTGATTGAAAACGGCGGAGGCTATGATGATTGGATGGACAAAATCCTTGCTGGCTCACCAAATCCGAACCGCTTGGTGTTAAAGGGCTTCGATATCGCACAGGTAAAACTACCAGAAAATGAGCACGTCTGGTATAGTATTGATAATGCTGCGACAATCGCGCAGGCTATTACCAATGATCTGAAGAAGCTTGATCCGGCGGATGCAGCAACCTTTGAGAACAATTTCCAGATGTTCAAGCAGTCGCTACAACCGATCCAGCAGAAAATTGCTTCAATCAAGGCAAAGTACGCGGGAACACCTGTCGGATTGACCGAGACAATCTATCTCTATCAAGCTGCTCCGCTTGGCCTCAATGTTGTGACTCCTTTTGAGTTTCAAAAGGCAATGGCTGAAGGTAACGAGCCGCCAGCGGATACCGTTGTAACGGCAGAAAATCAGATAACCCATCACCTGATTAAGGTCTTGATTTATAATGTGCAGACAGTCACGCCATCTACAACAAAACTGGAGAATGATGCAAGGGCACAAAACATACCGATTGTCCCTGTGAGCGAAACGATGCCTCCTGGAAAGACATATCAGACCTGGATGCTTGATCAATTGAACGTACTAGAGCAAGCACTGCAAAGCGCCAGGTGAGATTTTTAAAAGGCAAACTATTAAAGTAAGCCATGGGAGTAGCTTGTGGATGAGCGACAAGATCCTATTGTAGAATTAGAACATGTCAGAATTCAGTTTGGCAAACGAACTATCCTGGACGATGTCAATGTGACAATCAGCGAGGGGGAGTTCATTGCCATTCTTGGACCAAATGGCGCTGGGAAAAGTACCTTACTCAAACTTTTACTTGGGCTGATAAAGCCGAGCGCAGGTATTGTGCGAGTATTAGGACGTCCTCCACGTCGAGGCAATAGTGACATTGGGTATGCGCCTCAACATCGCATCCTCGAGGCAGATCTTGCTTTGCGCGCGCGTGATGTGGTTGGATTTGGCCTGGACGGACATCGCTGGGGAACAGGTTTTCCCAGTCACAAACGAAAAGCCACCATTGATACTATCTTACGAGAGGTTGATGCCTCTGCTTTCGCAGAAGCTCCTGTTGGGCAATTGTCGGGTGGAGAGCAACAACGCCTTTTGATTGCACAGGCACTCTTATCAAACCCTCGCCTGCTACTGCTGGACGAACCGCTTGCGAATCTGGATATCATTCACGAGCAAGAAATTGTGGCATTGGTTCAAGGCATTTGTCGATCTCGCAATGTTGCTGTCATGCTGGTTTCTCATGATATCAACCCTCTGCTTCCCGTAGTCGATCGCGTGCTGTATATGGCACATGGGCAGAGTACTATTGGGACAACAGATGAAGTGATTACTAGCGCTACTCTCAGTAAGTTGTATGGATCACAGGTTGAGGTTGTGCAGGCGCTGGGACGGCTTTTTGTTGTTGGCGCAGAAACATAGCGAGCGCGGGCGGGGGTAAACCCCGCCCCTACATTTCAGGGAAACAGAATTGTTCGACATTTTTCAGTACCAATTTATACAGAATGCTTTCGCTGCGGGCACGTGTGTCGCGATAGTCGCTGCAATTATGGGTTATTTCTTGATTGTGCGGGGACTCACCTTTGCGGGTCACGCATTGCCGAATATTGGTTTTGCTGGCGCAGCAGGCGCGGTTTTGCTGGGCGTTGATCCGGTGATTGGTCTACTCGTGTTTACTATTAGCGCTGCAATAGCCATTGGTATACTTGGGAAAGCTATGCGCGAACGTGATATTGCTGTAGGTATAATCATGACTTTCGCTCTTGGGCTGGGCATACTTTTTCTTTCGCTCTATTCTGGCTATGCCGAACGCGTCTACAGTATTTTGTTTGGACAAATTGTGGGAATCAGCCAGCAAAATGTGCTGTTCACTGCTGTTTCCAGTTTACTCACACTCGTTGTCCTGCTGATCCTTTACCGTCCTCTTTTATTCAGCTCATTTGATCCAGAAGTGGCAGAAGCGCGTGGGGTGCCTGTCAATGCACTCGGGCTGGCCTTTCTTGTGCTCGTGGCGATCACCATTTCTATTGCAGTGCAGATCGTCGGCGCCCTGCTCTTCTTTACGCTCCTGATTGGACCTGCAGCGTCAACTGCTCGCATCATCCAGCGTCCACTCTGGGTTATTCTCCTGGCCATCATCCTGGGGATTTGTTATACCTGGTTAGGGATTTTCTTCGCAGCCAATGGATCATGGCCTGTGAGTTTTTATATAGCAACTATCTCGTTCGCGGTCTATCTGCCAATTCGTCTCTTTTCGCCACTGTGGATTGGACATCGAGCAAGAAAGAACATGGCAACGAGACAAGGACCTCTTGCTTCAGGCGTCCAAAACAGCGAGGACGAGCAGAACGATGCAACAAAAGCATCGGGGCGAGTTTCAGGAATATCCCGTTGAAAGGAGGTGTTCAGCAATGTTTCAGCTACTACAATACGATTTTGTACAAAATGCCTTTCTCGCAGGCACTTTGATCGCAATTATGGCAACTACAATAGGCTACTTTGTCGTACTGCGTGCTCAGGCATTCGCCGGAGAGGCCCTGGCCGACATCGGCTTTGCAGGGGCAACCGGAGCTGCAATATTAGGCATAGGTTCGCTTTTGGGAATGCTAGGCCTGTCTCTACTGGCTGCGCTTGGAATAGGAGCATTGGGAGAGCGCGTGCGAGGACGCGACATTGAGATTGGTATGATACTCTCATTCGCACTTGGTCTGGGGGTTTTATTCCTGAGCATTTATATCCAGAATGGAGCCAATGCCAATGCAGGAGTAAGCGTGCTCTTTGGTTCGATTTTGACTGTGACGCGTAGAGACGTGATCATTACACTCATTACTGGGAGCGTAACACTCCTCATACTTGCCTTCCTGTTTCGTCCGCTGCTCTTTGCCTCAATAGACCCCGAGGTGGCGCAGGCACGTGGGGTTCCAGTACGCCTGCTCTCGATTGTTTTTCTGCTGTTACTTGCGGTTGCAACAGCCGAAGCAGTGCTTGTGATTGGTGTTTTGCTCGTCTTCGCTCTCTTGATAGCCCCGGCGGCGGCGGCAGAGCGCCTGACACACCGGCCGTTGAGTGCAATCATTCTGTCAGTCATCCTGGGACTCACCTTCACCTGGAGTGGACTGATTCTAGCTTTTATTGGAACAGGGCATAATTTACCTGTTAGTTTCTACATCTCAACGATGGCAGCCCTGACCTACTTTGCGTCTATGCTAATCGCTCGTTTTCGCTCACCCCGTCGCTACAGGGAATTACCGCATCCGAACCGCGAGCACATCCCGGTACACACGCACTAAAGCAGCTAGAATGGAGTGTTCAGACATACCTTATGGACAACAAACACACGAGTCAACGTAACAAAGAAGCAACTATGTTAGAGGAAAAAATTCGCGCAGCTTTTGACGAGGTAAGCCAACGACAAACTCGCCCGCGAAGGCTTATCGCGGATAGGCTCGTAGAACTTGCTGATAGCGGAGAAAATTTCACGATTGATGAACTCTGGCAGGAGATGCGAGAGTTAGACCCACATCTGGGACGAGCTACAGTTTATCGCTCAGTAGAGAAGCTGGTTACTATGGGCCTGCTGGATCGAGTTGATTTTGCAGATGGAACGCATCTCTACCGCGTATGTGGAGAAAACCATCATCATCATCATTTGACCTGTACCCAATGCCACCTGGTAGTAGAAATAGATGTTTGTCTTCCTGTAGATCAGCTAAATGCAATCGGCCGCGAGACAAATTTTGATATAGAAGGCCACTCGCTTACTCTCTTTGGTCGTTGCAAGAGTTGCCAAGTTCATTAGTAGACCGGACGAGGGCAAGCCTCGCTCCTACATTTCATGTAGGTACGTCGGACAAGGAGATGCAGGGGTTTCTTTGAACAGTAATCTAGGAAGCTGCGCCAATCGTAATACACGTCAGATAGATTAATCGGAGAGCTTTAGATGACGTGTGAAGAATTTGAAGAACTTTCAGGTGCGTATGCGCTTGAAGCCGTCACACCTGCCGAACGTGAGGCAGTACAGGCACACCTGGCAGGGTGCGCCACTTGCACACGTCGATTGCGGGAATTACAAGCAGTTGTCGATTTGCTGCCTTATTCAGCACAGCAGGTGAATCCTCCAACATCTTTAAAAGGTCGACTTTTTGAAGCAATCCGTATGGAAAACGCTCAAACTCAACCTGTTCCGATTCCCAGAATCGCTCCCTCAAGACTCAGACGTAGTTGGAGTACGCAGGTTCTAGCAATCGCGGCAGTATTGGCGTTACTACTCTTAGGTGGCATGACCGCGTGGAATATTTCTCTCCAGCACCAAAATAGCTCTCTTCAACAACAGAATGCCTCACTTCAGAAGGAGGTCGCGTCTCTTCAAAATCAAGTAGCTCTTGCTTATGGACTTCATGGTAACGGGACAACAGGTAAATTAATCTATCTTCCTGAGCAGCATATCACCTTGCTGGTCATCGTTGGCCTTCCCCAACTTCATGGAACACAGGTCTATCAGGGCTGGTTAATCATGGGGAAAAACCCTACGGGTATCGGACTGCTTAGCGTACAGAATGGTGTTGCCAGTGTGATATATCCAGGCACTATTGCAGGTTACCAGGTTGCTGCTGTGAGCAGGGAGCCAGGTCCGACGCCGAGTAAGAATGTGCCTGCAGGACCTGTTGTCGCGGCTGGGGATCTGAAAGGGCCTGCTGTGGTGTGAGGCAAATATAATGCCCCACAAGCACTACTTCTTCGAATATACGGTTCTCGATACAAAATTGGCACTCTAACCAACTTCCAAGAGTGGCACTAAGGACCTTTGACTCCAACATGAAGCACGACTTTAGCTTTACTCCAGCAATGTCATTGTATGTCACCTGCGCAACTGAAGAGGAAATAGGGCGGCTCTTTGAGAAGTTATCTCAAGGTGGCCAGGTGTTTATGCCATTAGCAGCTTATCCTTTTAGTGACAAGTTTGGTTGGTTATCAGATAAGTTTGGGGTTTCATGGCAATTGAACATGGATAGCAACTAACGTTTTTGGAGAGCTTGCATGTTATTTATGGTGATTGAGCGATACATGAGCCACAAGTTGTTCAGGATGTTTTTCCACCACGCGCGAAAAACGAGCGAATAAGCGCGTTGCGTAATTGGTGCCAGAGCTTTTCGAGGGCCTGTCCTTCGACCGGATCTGGTGAATGTTGAGGAGGTGCCCAGCGTTCCCGCACAAATAACTCGGTTAAGCGACTCATTGGAGCGGCTGCACGTGGGTAACGTCGACCAAGCATGCGATAATACTCATATGGAGTCTGCCATCGTTGGGGAGGCGCACCGATCATGACGCCAAGGCGACACACTCGGCGATAGATTGTCGAGGCAGTAATTGAGGCGCCCGGGTGGTTATCCCTATATCTTTTGAATAAAGCAAAGCCGAAAACTGCAAGAGAGCCAAACAGGATTACAAGCGATAAGGTTAAGAAAAGATGCTGGCGATCTATAGCATTCTTTGAGGAAGTATTTTTGTTAGTAACACTTAAGCCCAACCTGGGAGTAGGTTGAAGCTGTGGCTGCTGTTGTCCAGCGGTTGCAATTGGAGTTGGCCTTGCTGGAGGTGGAGTTTTCACAGGAGGCACACTTTGCTGTGTTGTTGATTCTACAGGAACCGATGAATAACCGGGAGTAGGATCGAAATTGATCCAGCCATAACCCGGGAAGTAGACCTGTACCCAGCTATGGGCATCTGTCCCATTGACGACCCATGAATTGGAATTCTTGTTCTGCAAGCCCTGGGTGAAGCCATTCACTATACGTGCTGGAATTCCCAACATACGAACCATTACGACCATTGCTGTCGCATAGTACGTACAGTAACCCTGGTGTGTTTGAAGAAGCCAGGTTGCAGCATCCATATTCACAGGCACAGGAGGATTTTGTACTGAATACGTAAACGGTGTTTTATCTGGTATTTTATCTGACAGATGTGATTCTATTGCCTTGACTTCGCTATACACATCCGTTGAACCTTGTGTCCATTGCTTAAGGTAAGTATGCACGATGGTATAGTTCGAACGATTTGCAGGTACAGGTGAAAGATCCACAGGCATTTGTACATACGATTGGCCAGGGTTCGACAGAAGAGCGAAGTTATACTGGCTAATCTGTACAGTCGATAATTCCTGGGCATTTGCGACAGAAATCGAGGAAATGGCTTGATAATTTTCATTCTTGTTTAGTGGTCCTCGCTCTGTCCAGGCTGTAATAATGCCATTTCTCTTTCTATAAAGAGTTGTGGGTACACTAAAGCTAACAGGCTGCGCTGGCGCAAAGATATAATGCTTTGTTCCCCCAGGTGGGTTGAGAATGGTTACATTCGTTGTAATTTGTTGCCTGCTGTTCGTGGCTTCTATAGGAAAGGTGAAATTTTTATTGTATGGAGTTGACGTATTTGATGTTGAAGTCCAGGTATGGCCATCAAAATAGTCATACGTGAGTCCCTCCAGGTATTGTTGATATGGTTGTTGTGATGTAGAGCTTGTAGTATAAGAGAGTACCGGGACTGGAGGTAAGTTCACATTGCCGGTAATGGATAGTTTATCCCCAAAAAAGTTATCAAGTGTTTGTTCTGGTTGCAGAAATATGCCAGGGTTAGTGAGTGAAAATTGGCCATGTGTGATATTAGCCCACATGTTATCCAGATTGTTCCAAAAAGTGATTCCAGATGTTGGCTGCGACACCATGGGCAACATCAAACTGATAAGGAGGATAAGTAATGTAAAGAGAGCGCCAATTTGAACGAAACGGCGTGTTATGCCCTGCAACCAGACACGATCGATATACAAACCCTCAGATGTCCATTGAGTCAACTTGTTTGCAAGATGAATTCTTATAATGAGCAGGCTTAGTGCAGCTAGCATTATGATTACTAAATAGGACAGATCTTGTTTAATATAGTTGAGGTTCACCAGCATGATTGCGCAGTAGATCAGCACAACCAGCCAGGGAAGACGCGCTCGATAAATCAACCAGGTACCAAAATAGGCAAGAAAGTAACTGAGGAAAGTAAGATAGAAGAGAAAAACCATCTCACCATTTGACGAAACTGTGGAAGTAAAACCACCACCTAAAACTGAACGTAAATTAGCAAGTAAGAGCAGCCAGGAAATATGGTATGCGAAAGTACTGACTAGCCAGATCGAAAGCCAATAACCCAGCAAGACCGCAGCCAGGTGTAGGATGGCCTGGGGAAACAATTGAATTTTTGCAACACACAAACCTAGCAGCAAACCCACTGCGGTACTGACAAGTAGGATGTAGCTGAAGTCAACCCAATTTGCGAAGATAATTG
>Ga0116218_1000344_pt1 | contig 32879 bp, 34 predicted proteins | sample Sb_taG_2_FD_88966 | JGI IMG/M metagenome (GOLD analysis project Ga0116218, IMG submission 88966) | Peat soil microbial communities from Weissenstadt, Germany - Sb_50d_5_LS metaG | ecosystem: Environmental > Terrestrial > Soil > Wetlands > Peat | place: Germany: Weissenstadt | collected 2010-09-21 | reverse complement strand
CGGTCACGTCGTCTCCCTGGCCGACGCCCCGGACCATCCGGCCGACGCACTACCCCTCCCCGCCCGGGGGCTGGGTGCCTCCGCCCTCCCCGCCGACCTGGTGGTGGCCGGGAGCGCCTTGAGACCGGCCCCCTGAGACCCCCTGAGACCCCCTGAGACCCCCTGAGACCCCTGACCGCCCTCTCCCAACCCCACCGTGCATGATGGGCGGATGCCATTGTTCGAGTTCGAGGGCCACCGGCCAGAGGTCAGCCCGGCGGCGTGGATCGCGCCGACGGCCACGCTGGTCGGGGATGTTCGCGTGGAGGCCGAGGCCTCGGTCTGGTACGGCGCCGTGTTGCGCGCCGATTTCGGGCCGATCCTCGTGCGGCGCGGCGCCAACATCCAGGACGGGTCGGTGCTGCATGGCGGCGATGACCCGGTGACCGAGGTGGGGGAGGGGGCGACCATCGGTCACCTGTGCGTGGTCCACGGTGCGGTCATCGGGGAACAAGCGCTGGTGGGCAACGGGGCCACCGTGCTCGACGGCGCGTTCGTCGGCCGCTGCGCGCTGGTCGCGGCGGGCGCCACGGTGCCGCCGGGGATGATCATCCCCGATGGCATGCTCGCGGCAGGGGTCCCGGCGCGGGTTGTCGCGGAGGTTACCGGCGCCGCCAGGCAGTGGGTGCAAACCAATCCCGACCTGTACCAGGACCTGGCCCGGCGTCACGCGGCGAGCGTCCGGCCCGCGGAGCGGTAACGCTCGCCCGGGGTGGCCCGGCCCGGTTCCGGCGGGTTACCATCACCCGCAACACGAGATACCGGCCCGGTTCCGGCGGGTTACCATCACCGCAACACGAGATATTGGGGGGAATGGTGCGTCATGGATAAGGATCTGGCCGAGCAGGTAGCCGACATCGCCCACCGGGTGGTCGCCAGCGGGGCGATCTCAGCCAACGGGCACGGCAACGTCAGCGTCCGGGTACCCGGCGCGAAGGAGATGTACTTCACCGCGGGTCCCTCGCTGCGCGGCCACCCCGCTTCGGCCGTAGTGCGGGTCGGGCTGGACGGGACCCTGCTCGAGGGTGACCTGCCGCCGATCCAGGGAGCTGTGGTCGCCATGCATACGGCCATGTATGAAGATCACCCCGAGGTCGGCTGCGTCCTGCATACCCACTCGCCGTACGCCACGGCCTACGCGGTGGCCCAGCGCCGCATCGGATGCTGGATCGAGGCCATGGCCATGTTCGGGCTGGCGGACGGCGTGCCCGTAGCGGGCTACGGACCGCGCGGGTCGGCCGAGGCGGTGGCCAACATCCGCGGTGCCGTGATCCCCGGCGTACCGGCCGTACTGCTAGCCAACCACGGCGTGCTCGTCTTCCATCGCACCCCGGATCTCGCCATCCTGACCGGCAGCGTCGTTGAGGAGGCGGCCCAGGCTGGCCTGAGTTCCCAGGGGCTGGGCGGCCCGGTCGAGATCCCGCCGGAACTGCGGGCCGCGGCTCTGCAGCGCGCCATGGCCTTCGACAGCCGGGGAACCGTCCACGCCTAGTCGCTCCGCTCCCCGCCGTCGCCGGTCCCCGCCGTCGCCGCTCCCCGCCGTCGCCGCCCGCAGGTGCCGTAGTCCCACAGCCCCCACTAGTACACCAGTCTCCCAAAAGCGCGGAGGATCCGGCCGTTGCGGAGGATCCGGGCAGCTATTGTTGCCCAATTCCTCCGTATAAGCCATATCTTCCGCGTTAATCGCGACGGGATGGTGATTGTGTGCGAAGAATGCGACTGATGTGGGAATTGTGGTTGGCGATGGGGCGGGCGGGTCTGAAGATCGGCGGTGCAGCGCGGTGAGCACGCCTCGGGCCGGGAGGAAACCCGCCCGGCCAGCTCGCTCCAGTCAGCTGAACACTCCTCGTGGTCGGCCGATCACCGAGACGTCGCCTCCCGCCGCGTACCCGGGATGTTCCCGCGGAGAAGCGTCCGGATCAGCGCGACGGCGTGATACGCGACGAGCACGGCGATCGTCAGTGCGACGGCCGGGTCCAGCCAGTACCAGCCCCCACTGACCCCTACCGCGACCCAGGCCGGCGACGAGGGCCAGGTTGAGTACGAGCACCACGGCCAGGCGCTGCCCCCGGGACATGTCGGAGACTACGGCCCGAGCCGCCCGTCAGGTCACCGTGGCGGGTACCCGCTCAGCGCCGGCCTTGACGGCCAGGTCACCGAGCCGGATGGTTCCCGGCACCACGATGCGCGTGTTCATCCCGCGCAGCCGCATCTCGCGGCCGATCCGGGAGTTGACGAACCGTATGGCCTCGGCCCCGAAGCGCTCGATGAACTTGGCGCAACCCAGGTGAGGGTCCTCGCTGACCTCCAGCACGGCCTCGCCCAGCACGAGCAGGCTGCCAGCCGGGAGGTTGTTCACGCTGAGATCCAGGTCGACGTAGAGCTGATCGCCAGCCAGCGACATCCGGTCGGTTCCCCCGGCGACGAGTTCGGCCGCCCGGGCGTTCATCACCGTCACCTGCTTGCGCGGGTTGGCCGATCCATCGGGCATACTGTTGCTCCCCCTGGTGAGCCAGTTGTCCCCGGCCAGCCCGGTGACCCGGTCGAGGGTCGCCTCCTCCGGCAGCTCCCGTTGGCCGATCTGCGGGCGGCGGACGACCAGCACCAGCCGGCCGTGGTCGCGCGGGGACTCGCGGATATGGTCGAGCCCCGACTCCAGACGCTCGCGTGACAGATGCTCCACACCTTGATTCTCCCCAGCCCACGCCCCGTTGACCAACCGATATCCTGCCACCTCGTGGACCAGGGTTTCGAGACCATGTCACTGCCGGCCGAGCCAGATGTCATCGCGCCTGACGGTTCGGACGTCCGGATCCTGCTTCAGCTCGGCCGGGGCTCGATGGCGCACTTCGAACTGGGAGCGGACCGGGTCTCCCGGGCCGTGGCCCACCACTCCGTCGACGAGATCTGGTACATCCTGTACGGGCAGGGCCAGATGTGGCGGCGGCAGGCCCAGCGGCAGGAGACGGTGCCCCTGCGCTCGGGTACCTGCGTGTCCATTCCCGCGGGCACGCATTTCCAGTTCCGGGCGGACAGCAGCGGCCCGCTGGCGGCGGTCGGCGTGACGATGCCGCCCTGGCCCGGCGCGGGTGAAGCATACGAGGTCCCCGGCGCCTGGCCCGCCAGTCCCCGGGCCTGAAGATGCGGCCGCCGCGACGGCCGCCGCGACGGCCGCCGGCCATGTGGCAGGCGCGGGTCGCCTGCTACCGCCGCCGGGCCGCGGGCGTAACGGCGAGCCGCATCCGGGGTGCCGGGCCGAACCTGGTCGCGTCCTCGCGGTAGACGACGAAGCCGACCTTCTCGTAAAAGGCCAGCGCATGTTGGTTCGCGGTCACCTCCACCCGGGTGGTTCCGCGGCCGCGCGCGATCGCGATCAGATCCAGCACCAGGGCCCGGCCGATCCCCTGCCTCATCCACCCGGGATCGACAAACAGGTCGTCGATCTCGATCGCGTCCCCGGCGCCGAGCCAGCTGGCGAAGCCGACGATTTCCCCGACGGCTGCCGCGGCACGCGTCCGCCCCTCCCGCACCGCACGGTCAGGAAGGTCCAGCACCTCAGGGTGCGCCAGCAGGTTCGCCCGGTCTCCGTCGTTGGACAACGACGCCCTGCGGAACACGTCGCTCAGCGCGGCCATGTCGCCAAGCGCCGCGTCACGGATCAGGACCCTCGTCACCCTCTCAGCTTCCCACCGGCCGCGCGCGACGCGGGCCGCCATACGGTGGTCGCCATACGGTGGTCGCCATGACCGGCAGCGGAACCCGCCAGCGCCTGCAGCTGGCCCTGCGCGAGGCGCTGAGGGACTGGGACGCGATCGGGGTGTCGGCGCTGCGCTCGGCCCTGGGGGCGATCGACAACGCCAGCGCCCTGGGGGCGATCGACAACGCCAGCGCTGTTTCCCCGGCGCCCGCTCCTGCCTCGTGTAGTTAGCGTGTTTGGCGTGCCCCGCGGAACCGGGGGGCGCTGAGCGGCATTCAAGGGGGCGTGGCTAGCTACCCCAGCGCAACGTCTGAGCTGAGCGTGTTCGTCCGGGCGTTCCGGACGCCTGGCCTGCGCCAGAAGCTGCTGTTCACCGGCGCCATGATCGTCTTGTTCCGGTTCGGCTCGAACCTGCCCGCGCCGGGCATCTCCGAGCAGAACGTCAGCTACTGCTCCCGCATGTCGAGCTCCAGCGGGGTCTTCGCCATCTTGAACCTGCTCAGCGGCAACTCGCTGCTGCACCTGACCGTGTTCGCGATCGGCATCCTGCCCTACATCACGGCCAGCATCATCGTGCAGATGCTCACCCAGGTGATCCCGCGCCTGGAGACGCTGCGGAAGGAGGGCCAGGCCGGCCAGGCGAAGATCACCCAGTACACCAGGTATGTCTCGGTGGGGCTGGGCCTGCTGTACGCGGTGGTGTACGTGCAGGCGGCCAGGACGGGTGCGGCGTTTTCGGGCAGCGGCTGCGGCCCGGCGTTCCACCCGCTGATCCCGAACCCCACCCCGTTCACCATCGGAACCATGGTGATCACGATGGTGTCGGGCACCGCGGTGATCATGTGGATGGGAGAGCTGATCACCGACCGCGGCGTCGGCAACGGCATGTCCGTGCTGATGTTCACCAGCATCGTGGCCGTCATTCCCGGCGAGATCGAGCAGATCTACATCGTCAAGCGGTTCTTCTACGCGGCCGCGGCAGTCCTGGTGATCATCGCGGTGACAACGCTCATCGTCTTCATCGAGCAGGGCCAGCGCCGCATCCCGGTCCAGTACGCGAAGCGGATCACCGGCCGGAGGCCCCATTCAAAGGGGTCCGGCGGCGGAGGGTCCACGTTCATCCCGGTGAAGGTGAACCAGGCGGGCGTGGTCCCGGTCATCTTCGCCTCCTCGGTGCTGGAGATGCCGCAGCTCGCCGTGTCAATGTTCGGCGATCAGCACCACCCGCAGGACTGGGTGACCTGGATCGACCGCAACCTCGATCCCGCCCTGCTCGTCGCGCCGTACGTCTACTTCCTGGCGTTCTTCGGCCTGGTCCTCGGGTTCACGTTCTTCTACGTGTCGACCACGTTCAACCCGGACGAACTCTCGGACAACATCAGGAAGTACGGCGGTTTCGTCCCCGGCATCCGGCCGGGCACGCCCACCTCTGCCCACCTCCGGTACGTGCTCAACCGGCTCACCGCGCCAGGCTCGATCTACCTGGCTCTGGTGGCGATGTTCCCGCTGGTTGCCCTGGACAAGATCGGGCTCGGCCAGGATCTGCTGCTCAGCGGCGTCAGCCTGCTGATCATGGTCGGCGTCGGGCTGGAGACCGTCAAGCAGATCCACAGCCAGCTCCAGCAGCACTCCTACGAGGGTTTCTTGCGCTAGCGAAAATTCGCTGGAACCTGGCGCCGCCCGCCGGCATTAAAGATGCTGTGAGAGGGATCCGAGCCATCGCGTCCGGCGAGCGAGCCGGCCGCGACGCGGAGTTCACCGAGTTCGCCGCGGCCGCGTCCCCCTCGCTGCTGCGCGCGGCCCTGGTGCTGCTCGACTCGCGGGAGGACGCCGAGGACGCGCTGCAGGTCACGATGTTGCGCACCTACCGGCGCTGGGAGCAGGCCAGGGAGGCGCCCCAGGCCTACGCCAGGGCCGTGCTGGTGAACGTGTGCCGTGAACGCTGGCGGCACCGCGGCCGGCACCCGGAGATCAGCCAGGACCTGGACGAGTTCGCCAACGTGGTCTCGTTCGCCGAAGCGGTGGACCGCCGCCACGTGCTGGTCCGCGTGCTGCGCGAGCTGCCCGACATCCAGCGTGGGGTGCTCGTCTGCCGCTACCTGCTCGATGCCACGGTAGCTGAGACCGCCACCGCGCTGGATATCGCCGAAGGCACCGTCAAGTCCGCGGCGAGCAGAGGGCTCGACCAGCTGCGGCAGCTCCTGTACGACGAAGAGAAGAGAGGTCGCCGTGTCCATCCACGCTGATGACGAGTTCAGCCTGAGGATCGCGCTGGAGAGTGAGCTGGACGACGTGCTGCCCAGCGAGGGCCTGGCCGGCCTGGTGATCGCGCGCCACCGCAAGATCCGCCGGCGCCGCGTCGCCGGGGCGGTCAGCCTCGTCGTGGTGTGCGCCGGGATCGGCGTACCGCTCGGCCTTTCCGGGCCGGGCGGCAAGCCACCGCAGCACCATCCCGGTCAGCGGCCGGACCAGCACACCGGTTCGGTCACGCTGATCCCGCACGCCCGCACCGGAGCCGCCCTGGTCATCGAGCGCCCCGCGCCAGTCCTCACCGCCGCGGCGGCCTAGGGTCACTGCCTCAAAGGCCGAACGGTGCGGACCACGTGCCCGTGCTCCCGCATGGTCTCCGTGCCGTCGGCGCCCCGCTGACGACCGAACCCGCAGTACATCGCGACGCCGAAGTCGGACATGTAGCGCGAGGCGGTGGCGTGCCGGCGCCGTAGGCCGGCCGCCCCGTCGATGGGCTGCACGATGCCCAGGAAGACGCGCGCGTCGTCGGGCTCCAGGTCAACCAGCGGACGGAAGAAGCTGCGGTCCTCGCTGCGCAGGTATCGCGGACCGGCCAGGTGCAGCCAGTCCACCGCCCGTCCGGAGTTCGCGACCGCGAAGTTCGCCATCCGCACCAGCAGCCCCATGTCGCGCGCCTCGTACATCGGCCACTCCGGGAATGTCCCGTAGCACAGGTGGTAGCCGACCAGGACCTCGCCCGGGATCAGCCGGGTCAGCCGGGTGACGGGCCCGGCGAACCGGTCCCACGCGCCTTCCGAGGTCCACGCGAGCACGCCCTCGAGGTCCTGCGTCTCGTAGGCCAGGTCCCACTGGATCGCCAGGTCGGCGGCTGGGATGGACGCGGTCAGCCGCCTCAGCTCGCGGGCGACCAGATCCTCGAACGCCCGCTCCGCGACCGGGTAGTCGGCGGTGAAGTCGGCCTTGAACCCGTTCAGCGCGCTGGACGGGAACGGGAGCCCGACCTGGAACCGGAGACTCGCGGGGATCACCCCTTCGGCCCGCAGCGCGCTGAACACCCGGTAGCCGGCGATCGCGTCATCGATACGCGGCCAGGAATCCCAGTGCAGTTCGGTAACGCCGGGCGCAATGCCGAATACGGGTGTTTCGTACGCGTGCCGCGGGATCCCGGTCGGCGACTCGGTCTCCTGCACCACCACGACGCCCGGGTTGGGCCGGACGAGCCGTTCCCGCTCGTAGCCGACCCACGCTGCCCGGGGCCCGGTCTCGCCGTCCGGCAGCGCGAACACCAGGTCACCGAAGAACCCGGCCGCGGCGCGCAAGGCCGAATCTGCCGAGTCCGCAGGCAGGCTCCCGACTAGGAGCAACTCACTGTTCACTCGCGGGGCCATGGCGGATCCTCCCTCACGGCGGCTCTCTGCGGCCACCGCTGACCACGCTAGACCGAGGCCGCGGGATACTGGCGATCATGCCTGAACTGATCCGCGAGCCGAGCCGGGTAACCGCCGCTGGCGAGCCGCCGAAGCTGATCGATGAGTTCGTGGGCCGGGCCGGCACCGGGCGGGCCGGCTTGAGCATCGCTCACATGCGCAGCCCGTCGGGCTGGGCTGAGCCCGGTCAGCGCCCGGAGTTCGACGAATTCACCGTCGTGCTCCGAGGCGCGCTGGTGGTGGAGTCCGCCGGCGGCCAGATGACGGTGCAGGCCGGCCAGGGAGTTCACGCCAGGCCCGGGGAATGGGTGCGCTACAGCACTCCTGGCGCGGACGGCGCGGAGTACATCTCGGTCTGCGTACCCGCCTTCACCCCCGCGACAGTCCACCGAGACGACTAGCTCATTCCCCGAACTGGCCGCCAGTCTTGCGTATCCGCCCCACCTCAGGTTGAGTACAGCCATGTCCGAGCAACCGCACGTGGTCAGGGCCTGGCATGCCGTCGTCGAGTCCGGGGACCCGGCCCTGCTGGACAGCCTGCTGGCGAATGACGTCGTGTTCCGGTCGCCCGCCGTGTTCGCGCCGCTGCCGGGCCAGGAGCTGACCACGCGCTACCTGCGCGCCGCGATGGCGGTGCTGGGTCCCTCGCTGCGCTACATCGGCGAGTGGTACGGCCCGTCCAGCGCGGTGCTGGAGTTCGAGGCCGAACTCGACGGCATGTACGTCCATGGTGTGGACATGCTGCGCTGGAACGACGATGACCGGCTGGTCAGCTTCACCGTGATGGTCAGGCCGATGCGCGGCCTGACCAAACTGGTCGAGCTGATGCAACGCCAGCTCCTGGATGGCCAGGCATGAGCGTCCAGCTGAACCACACCATCGTCTCGTGCCGTGACCAGCAGCGTTCGGCGGCCTTCCTCACCGGCATCCTCGGCCTGCGGCCGCCCACCCGATTCGGGCGGTTCCTCGTGGTCGAGGCCGACAACAGCGTCTCCCTCGATTTCGCCGAGACCAGAGGCCAGATCACCCCGCAGCACTATGCGTTCCTGGTCAGCGAGCAAGAGTTCGACGCCGCCTTCGACCGCCTCCGCGAGCAGGACCTGCCGTACTGGGCCGATCCCGGCCGCACCCAGCGCCAGGCCATCAACCACCGCGACGGCGGCCGCGGCCTGTACTTCGAGGACCCCGACGGGCACCTGCTGGAGATCCTGACCCGCCCCTACGGCAGCGGCCCCCCGTCCGAGCCCTAGAAAGATCATTTTCCGAACGGGCCGTGGTGCACGCCCGAAACACCAGCCCCTCGCGACCCCGGCTGGACGTGAACAGCCGCGGCCCTACGCGCCAGCAGCGTCGCGGCAGGCCCGGACGAACTCCCGGACCGCGAGCCGCCGGTCATCCCGGCGCCACGCGATCGCGAGCAACAGCGTCAGGAAGCCCTCCGGTAGGCCCGTACCGCCAGCGGCAGGAACACCGCGAAGATCGCGGCCAGCCAGATCAGGCTCCGCCACAGGTTTGGCCACAGAGTTGGCTCGAGCGGGCCGCCCAGAGCCATCGCACGCATCGTGTTGACCACGAGGGTGACCGGCTGGTGGTTCGCGAAGGCCTGCAGCCAGCCGGGCATGGTCGCGATCGGCACGAACGCCGAGGACACGAACGTGAGCGGGAACAGCCAGATCAACCCGAACGCCTGGACCGATTCCTCGTCCCCGATGGCCAGCCCGGTGAAGGCGGCGATGCAGGCGATCGCCATGCCGAACACGGTGGCCAGCACGATCATGGCGACGGCCGGGCCGGCGCCGTTCAGGAACCGGAACCCGACCGCGTAGCCCACGCCGACGAGGATCAAGATGGTGATGAACATCCGGCCGGTGTCGGCCACGAGCCGTCCGCTGAGCACCGCCGACCGCGCGATCGGCATGGACTTCAGCCGGTCGATCACGCCCTTCTTCAGCTCCTGCGCGAGCACGATGGCGGTGCCGAACGTCGCGAACGCCGCGCTCTGCGCGATGATGCCCGGCATCAGGAAGTTGACGTAGCCGCCCGGGACGTCGACCGGGATCGCGCCGCCGAAGACGAACCGGAACAGCAGCACGAACATCACCGGCTGGATCACGGTGAACATCAGGTAGGCGGGTACCCGCAGCCACACCAGGAGGCTGCGCTTGGTGAGGGTGAGCGTGTCGCTCACCCCCCAGCGGATCCGGTGGCCCAGGCCGGGAGCCCAGGCCGAGTCGGTAATCGCCGTCATGATTCCGCCCCCGCCGTCTCCTTGGCTCGTCCACGGCCACGCGATGCGCGCCGGCGCCCGGCCGGCTGTTCCTCCTCCGCGGCGTGCCCGGTCAGCGCCAGGAACACGTCATCGAGCGACGGCCGGCGCAGAGCCAGCCCGCGGCTCGCTACGCCCGCGGCATCCAGCGCGCGCACCGCCTCGATCAGCGCGTCGGATCCGCGGGCCCCGACGCCCACGCTGACCACGCCGGTCTCAGAGTCCGCGTGCGGCTCTCCCTCGCCTATCGGCTTGATCGCCGCGATCGCGTCGGCGACCTGGCCCCGGTCGGGCACCGTGAACTCGATGACGTCCCCGCCGACCCGGTTCTTCAGCTCCTCGGATGTGCCTGCGGCGATGACCAGGCCATGGTCGATGACCACGATCTCGTCCGCCAGTTCGTCGGCCTCGTCGAGGTACTGGGTCGTCAGCAGCAGCGTGGTTCCCCCGGCCACCAGCGACCTGATGATGTCCCACATCCCCAGCCGCGCCCGCGGGTCCAGGCCGGTGGTGGGTTCGTCCAGGAATAGCACCCGCGGCCGGCCGACCAGGCTCGCGGCCAGGTCCAGGCGCCGCTGCATGCCGCCGGAGTAGGTCTTCGCGGTCCGGCCGGCCGCGTCGGTCAGTCCGAATTGCTCGAGCAACTCGGTGGCCCGGCGGCGCGTCTCCGGCCGGCTGAGGTGGTACAGCCGCCCGATGATCTCCAGGTTCTCCCGGCCGGTCAGCTCTTCCTGGATGGCGGCCGATTGCCCGGCGAGCCCGATCGAACGGCGGACCGCGGCCGCCTCCCGGACCACGTCATGGCCCTCGACCAGCGCCCGCCCTCCGTCCGGGAGGAGCAAGGTGGTCAAGATGCGAACCGCCGTGGTCTTGCCCGCGCCATTGGGCCCGAGCACGCCGAGCACGGTCCCGCGTGGCACGGACAGGTCGATACCGCGCAGCGCGTGAACCTCCCCGAACGACTTGGTCAAGCCCTCCACGAGGATCGCAGGCCGCTCACCTGCCCCGTTGAACTGTGACATGAATCCTCCCGACACCCCGTCAGCATCCCCCGCCACGAAACTACTCCGTATAGTCCGAACCGGGCCAACGAGATTTACCTTCCCGGCGCCCGGTACACGACGAAAGATCTTTTCACCGAACGGAGCGTGGCGTGTGCGGCAGAATCTCTGGCATGCTCCCCGTCGCCGAACTCCACCTGCACATCGAAGGCACGCTCGAGCCTGAGCTGCTGATCGCTCTGGCGGCGCGCAACGGCGTCGCGCTGCCGACCACCGACCCCGGCGAGCTGCGGGCCAGGTACCGCTTCGACAGCCTGCAGGCCTTCCTGGACCTGCACTACGCCAACCTACGTGTCCTAAGGCGCGAGCAGGACTTCTACGATCTGGCGCACGCGTACCTGGCCCGGGCCACGGCGGCCGGCGTGCGCCGGGCCGAGATCTTCTTCGACCCGCAGACACACCTCGGCCACGGGGTGCCGCTGGCCGCCGTGTTCGGCGGGCTGACCGCCGCGCTGGCCGACGGCGAGCGCGACCACGGGATCTCCGCCGGCCTGATCCTGTGCTTCCTGCGCGACCACGGTCCCGAAGCGGCCGCCGAGATGCTCCGCGGGGCGCTGCCGTTCCGTGACCAGTTCATCGGCGTCGGGCTCGACTCCACCGAGATCGGCTACCCGCCCGCGCTGTTCACGCAGGTCTACCGCCAGGCCGCCGCCGAGGGCCTGCGGCTGGTCGCGCACGCCGGTGAGGAGGGCGGCCCCGACACCGTGCGCGAGGCGCTGGAGCTGCTGCAGGTCGAGCGCGTCGACCACGGCGTGCGGTCGATGGAGGACCCCGCGCTGATCGCCGAACTGCGCGACCGGCGGACCGCGCTGACCGTGTGCCCGCTGTCCAACGTGGCGCTGCGCGTGGTGGACACGCTCGGCGACCACGTGCTGCCCGCCATGCTCGATGCCGGCCTGCTCGCGTGCGTGAACAGCTACGACCCGGCCTACTTCGGCGGGTACGTGGACGACAACCTGGCCGCGGTCCGGGCCGCCTTCGGCTTCGACGACGCCACGCTGGCGGTGCTGGCCCGCAACTCCTTCGACGCCTGCTTCGCCCCCACTGATGCCAAAAAGAGGTGGAAGGCCGAGGTGGACGCCTGGCTGGACCCTGAAACCGCCCGCTAGGGAAGGTTGCCGAGGAACCGGGCCACGATCGGGCCGCAGGTGGGACCGCCGTTCCCATTGGCATCAACCACCAGGCAGGCGAACGCGACGTCGCCCTTGAAGCCCATCAGCCAGGCGTCGGTCTTCAGCGGGGTGGTCGTCCCGTACTGGGCGGTCCCGGTCTTGGCGTAGGTGCCGGCCGGCAGGCCCTGGCCCGCCGCCGTGCCGCTGGCCACCACGGACGCCATCATCTCGTGCAGGTCGCTGACCACCTCCGGTGGCAGCTGGCTGGCCGCCGTCGCCGTCGCCGTCGCGCCGCTCCCGGACGCGCCCACGACCAGCTGCGGCGGCCGCACGGTCCCGGTGTCGGCGGCCGCGGCGACCATGGCCATGGACAGCGGTGACATCAGCACCCGGCCCTGCCCGATCGAGGTAGCGGCCAGGTCGGCCTCGTCGGTCGGCTGCGGGACCGAGCCGTCGAAGGAGACCAGCCCGAGTTGCAGGCTGCGGCCCAGCCCGAACATGGTCGCGGCGGCCGGAAAGTCCGGCGCCGTCAGGTGGCCGGCGGCCAGCCGGATGAAGGCGGTGTTGCACGACTCGGTGAAGGCCTGCAGCAAGGTGCTGACCGGCGCCTCGCCTTCCGCGTTATGGAACACCTCGCCGTCCACGGTGGCGGTGCCCGGGCAGCTCGCCGCCGATCTAGGGGTGAGCCCGTGGGTGATCAGCGCGGTCGAGGTGATCACCTTGAACGTCGAGCCGGGCGGGAAGCGGCCGTCGATGGCCTGGTCGAAGCCACCGGAGTTGACCGAGACCGCGGCCAGTACGTCCCCAGTGGAGGCGTTGACCGCGACCAGCGCGGCGCTCTTCTGCTCCCCGGCCAGCGCCGCCTCGGCGGCGTGCTGCGTGGCAGAGTCGATCGTTGTGGTGACCGGTGTGCCGGGGTGGGCCGGCAGCGTGGCCACGGTCGCGACCCGTGTGCCGCTTTGGTTGACTACCGTCACCGTGGCGCCCGGCTGGCCGGCCAGCTGCCGCTCGTCCGCCTGCTCCAGCCCGGTCTGGCCCACGGTGCTCGCCGCGGTGTAGGGCGCGCCGAGCTGGCTGAGTTCCTGGGCGGTGATCGGCCCGACCGTCCCGACCACGCCGGCGGCCAGGCCGGGCGTGATCGCGCTGCGCGCGCTGCCCGACTGGAACACCGTGCCCGGGATCGGGTAGATGGTCGGTTCCAGCTGGTTGTAGCGCGCCTGGGACACGGTGAAGACCGGCTCGAAATAGGTCGGGTGGAGCTTGGCCGCGGCGATTGCGCCGCTCGCCTGGGTAACAGAAGCGCCCGCGGTGACCAGCGCGGACTGCACGGCCTTGGCGTCCTTGATCCGGGCGCCCTCCACGCCGATCGTGACCACGTTGCCCGTAGTTACCAAGGGCGCCCCGCCCTGGCCGAGGATGGCCGCGCGGGCCGGCCAGGTTTTCTGCACCGACAGCTGATCGCCGGTCCGCAGCGGCGGCGCGATGGTGGCGGGCGACCAGCTGACCAGCCAGTGGCCCTGGACCTGCACCAGGCGCAGGGTGGACTTGATGGCGACGGTGCCCACGCCGGACAGGGCGAGCCGCTCGGTGAACGGCTGGGTGGCCGAAGACCCATTAGTACCCAAAATGCCCGGGGTGAAGGTGGCCTGGTGCACGCCGAGGTCGGTGAACGCCGCCTGGTTCACCGCGGTGAAGTCGGCCGGCGGCTGCGAGACCAGCTGCTGCATCGCGGCCCAGTCCTGCTTGGCCCAGGCGGCGAAGTAGGCGCTCGCCGTCGTCTGCGGCTGCGGCGACGAGCTGCACGCGTTCAGCAGCCCGCCGGCCAGCACCGCCGCCAGCGCCATGGCCGCAGCACGGGCCCTGTTGCCCAGGCTCATGGTGAGCAAGGGTACGCGGAGTGGTGTCGTACGGGGCCGTAATGTCGGTCCCGCACGCTATGGTCCGGGCCATGCTCATGTTGCACACGTCCGACTGGCACCTGGGCCGGTCGCTGCACCGGGCCGATCTCCGCGCGGCGCAGGCCGCCTTCCTTGATCACCTCGTCTCCACGGTCCGCGCGGAGAAGGTGGACGTGGTGCTGGTCGCGGGGGACGTCTACGACCGGGCCGTCCCCCCGGTGGACGCCGTCGAGCTGTGCGAGGACGCCCTGCTCCGGCTGCACGCCACCGGGGCGAGGATCGTGCTGATCAGCGGCAATCACGACTCCGCGCGCCGGCTGGGGTTCGGCAGCGGCCTGCTGGAGCTGGCCGGCGTGCACCTGCGCACCCAAGTTGCCGAACTGGCCCGGCCGGTCCTGCTCGAGGACGCGCACGGGCCGGTGGCCGTCTACGGCGTGCCCTACGCCGAACCCGATGCGGTCCGCGGCGAGCTCCCCCCACAGACCACAGGACACGCGGGAGTGCTCAGCCACGCGGTCCAGAGGATCCACGCCGACGCAGACGCGCGCGGCGTGCGCCGCCGGGTGGTCATGGCCCACGGGTGGGTCACCGGGGGAGCGGCCAGCGAATCCGAGCGCGACATCACGGTCGGCGGGGTCGGGCAGGTGCCCGCGCGCACCTTCGCCGGGTTCAGCTATGTCGCGCTCGGCCACCTGCACGGCCAGCAGACGCTCGCCGGTCACCTCCGGTACAGCGGCTCGCCGCTGCCCTACTCCTTCTCCGAGGCCACCCACCGCAAGGGCAGCTGGCTGGTCGAACTGGACGCCAACGGCACCAAACGGGCCGAGCGCGTGCCCGCGCCCGCCTACCGCCGGCTGAGCCTGCTCCGCGGACGGCTCGCGGACCTGCTCGGCTCGGCCGTGTATACCCAGTACGAGCACGACTTCGTGTCGGTCACGCTGACCGACCCGAGCCGTCCCGAGGGCCCGATGGACGCGCTGAGGACCCGGTTCCCGCACATCCTCGTGCTCACCTTCGAGCCCACGCCGTCCCGAGAGTCCGACGCCCATAGTTACCAGGCCCGGGTGGCCGGCCGCGACGATCAGGCCATCGCGGAGGAGTTCGTCCAGCACGTCAGGAACGCCCCGGCCACCGACGGTGAGCGGCGGCTGCTCACCGAGGCGTTCCGGGCCGCCCGCTCGGAGGAGGCAGGCTGATGCGCCCGCACCGGCTGCGCGTGACCGCGTTCGGTGCGTTCGGCGGAACCGTCGAGGTGTGCTTCGATGACCTGGCCAGCGCGGGCCTGTTCCTGCTGCACGGTGAGACCGGCGCGGGCAAGACCACGCTGCTGGACGCCATCGGGTTCGCCCTCTACGGCCGGGTCCCCGGCGAGCGCGGCAAGGCCCGGCGGCTGCGCTCGGATCACGCGGCGCACGGCACGCCGACCGAGGTCCAGCTCGAGGCGACCATGGGCGGCCGCCGGATGCGGATCACCCGCAAGCCCGAGCAGCAGCGCCCGAAGCGCCGGGGCGGCGGGACCACCACCGAGCAGGCCAAGATTCTGCTCGAGGAGGCCACCGATAACGGATGGCGGGCCGTTTCCACCCGGGCCGGTGAGGCCGATGACGAGATCAAAGACCTCATGGGCATGTCCGCCGAGCAGTTCTACCAGGTCGTCCTGCTGCCCCAGGGCCAGTTCGCGCAGTTCCTGCACGCCGCCGCGGATAAGCGGGCCGAGCTGCTGGAAAAGCTGTTCGCCACCGACCGGTTCGGCCAGGTCGAGGACTGGCTCGCGGAACGCCGCCGCTTCACGGCCCGCGAGGTCGATAAGGCCGAGCAGGCCGTCCGGGAGCTGGTCGCCCGCGTGGCCCAGGTCGCCGGTTCCGATCCCGCGGCGCTGCCCGAGCCCGCGGCGCTGCCCGATCCCGCGGCGCTGCCCGATCCCGCGGCGCTGCCCGATCCCGCCGCGCTGCCCGATCCCGCCGCGCTGCCCGACCCCGCCTGGGCCCCGCGGCTGGCCGGGACCGCCGCAGCCGAGGCCGAGGCCAGCCAGGCCCGGGTCCGCGCCCTCCGCGCGGAGCTTGATCAGGCCCAGCACCGGCAGCGGGAGGCCGAGCGGCTGGCCGACCGGCAGCGCCGGCGCGCCGAGGCCCTCCGCGCCCGCGACGCGCTGACCGCGGCCGAGCCCGCCCACGACGCGCTGCACCAAGAGCTCGCCGCCGCCACCCGCGCCGCCGAGGCCGCCGGGGCGCTCGGCGAGGCCGAACGCGCCGGCGATGCGCTGGCCCAGGCCCGGGCCGAACAGGACCAGGCCCGGGCCCAGGTCGAGGTCCTCGCCGGCGCCGGTCACGCGGCGACCGCCGCTGAGCTGCGGGCGGCCGGCCAGGAATACGTCGCGAGGCTCGGCCGCCTGGACGCGCTGCGGGCCCTGGACCAGCAAGCGGCCGACGAGGACGACAACGCGGACGCCGCCCGGGCGGCCGCGGACACCCTGGCCGCCCGGCTCGCCGAAGCCGAAGCGATGCTCACCGCCCGGCAGCAGCAGCGCCCGGCGTTCCTCGCCGAGCGCGAGCAGGCTCGCCAGGCCGGCCAGGCACTGCCGGCCCACGCCGCAGCCGCCGACGCCTGCCGCCGGGCCGCGGACGACTCCGGCGCCCTGGTCAAGGCCCGCGCCGACGCGCGCCGTCAGGAGGACGCGTACTTCCACGCGAGGCTGAGGACCTCAGATCTGCGCGACCGCGCGTCACGGTTGCGCGAGGCGCGTATCGACGGCATGCGCGCCGAGCTCGCGGCCACCTTGGTCGACGGCGCACCCTGCCCGGTCTGCGGCTCGCTCGACCATCCGGAGCTGTGCGAGCTCCGCGGCGAGCGGGTGACCCGCGAGCAGGAAGAGACCGCGGACGCCGAAGTGGCCGCCGCGGCCGACCGGGCCGAGATGATCGGAGCGAGGCTGGCCGCCGCGGACATTCTCGTCGCCGACCTGACCGCCCGGCTGGAAGGTGCCGGATTCACCGCCCCGGCGGACCTGGTCACGCTCGAGGCCGAGGCGGGCCGGCTGGCCGTCCGCGCGGACGCGCTGGCCGCCAGGTCGGCCCAGCTGACCGCCGCCGCGGCCCGGCTGAGCGAGGTCGAGGCCGCGCTCGACGTACTCGACCAGGACATCGCCGGCACCGGGAGGCTCCTGGCCGAGCTCACCGAGCAGCGCGACGCGGAGTTCCGCCAAGCCGCCGAGGCAGGTCAGCGGGCGGCCCGGTACCGCGAGTCACTGGCGGCCCAGCTGGACGGCCAGCCCGACCTGGACACTGCCCGCCGCGCCGCCCGCGAGACGGCTCACGCGCTCATCGCCGCCGCCGACGCGGCCGACGGTTACACCCGCGCCGAGCAAGCGGCCCGCGGCGCGTGGGACCGGGCGATGGCGGCCGCGGCCGCCGCCGGATTCGCGGACCTGGACGCGGCGCGCGATGCGCAGCGTCCCGCCGGCTGGCGCGCCACGGCCGATCAGGATATCGGGGCCCACGAGGCCTCGGTCAAGGCCAACGGCGAGCTCCTGGCCGATCCCGACCTCGACGTACCGGCCGACCCGCCCGCCGACGTCGCCGGAGCCCTGGCCGCAGTGGATGCGGCCCGCAAGGCCTACGAGGACGCGCTGGCCGCGCACGACCGCGCCCGGCACCGGGCCGAGCAGCTGGCCGATCTCGCCCCCCAGCTCAGCGGCCGCCTTGACGAGCTGGAACCGCTGGCCGCCCGGGCCGCCGAGGCCCGTGCGCTCGCCGACCTGGCCGCCGGACTGGGAGCCAACACGCTGCGGATGACCCTGTCTGCCTTCGTGCTCGCCGCCCGCCTGGAGGAGGTCGCGGCCGCGGCCAGCGAGCGGCTGCTCGCGATGACCTCGGGCCGGTACTCGCTGACCCACACCGACGCGCGCCGCGGCACGGGCCGTTCCGGGCTCGGCCTGCTGGCCTGCGACGCCTGGACCGGCGTGGACCGTGACACCAGCACGCTGTCCGGCGGTGAGACCTTCCTGGCCAGCCTGGCCCTCGCTCTCGGCCTCGCCGACGTCGTCACCGCCGAGGCGGGGGGGACCAGGATCGAGGCGCTGTTCGTCGACGAGGGCTTCGGCAGCCTGGACGAGCAGACCCTGGACGAGGTGATGACCGTGCTCGACGGCCTGCGCGAGGGAGGAAGGATGGTCGGCATCGTGAGCCATGTGGCCGAGCTGAAACAGCGCATCCCGGCGCAGATCCGCGTGCACAAGGGTCACTCCGGCAGCTATCTGACCCAAACTCCCTGCAGCTGACCCAAACTTCCTGAAAAGCCGTGCGCCTTCTCCCACACTCGTGACCCGGAGGGCTCTATGGGACGGTCGTTCTTGCGTGCGATCAGCCTGACCAGTGTCGGGCTTGTCGTCATACTGGGCGCCGGGTGCGGAAGCGCGGCCAGCAGCGGCGCCCCGACCGGCCTGGAGAAGACGACGCTGACAGTCGGTGCCGTGCCCGTAGCCGACGAGGCCGGCCTGTTCATCGCCCAAGACGAGAACCTGTTCAAGGACGAGGGCCTCACCGTCAAGATCGTGCCCATCATCAGCAGCGCGGTCGCGACGCAGGAGCAGAACAACGGTACGTTCGACATCACCGCGGGCAACTCGGTCTCCTACATTCAGGACCAGGTGACCCGCCAGTCGAACCTGGAGATCGTGGCCGAGGGCTCGCTGATGCAGCCGAACAACCAGGCCCTGTACACCCTGCCCGGATCCCCGCTCACCAGCATCACCGACCTCGGGCACGCCCGGATCGGCGTCAACGTGACGAACAACATCGGCACCCTGCTGATCAGCTCCGTCCTCGAGGAGCATGGGGTGCCGCTCAGCCACGTCCGCTTCGTGGCCGTCCCGAACGGCTTCCCCGGCATGGCGCAGGCGCTCCAGCAGCACCAGATCGATGTGGCCTGGCTGCCGGAGCCGTTCGGCAGCGCGGACGCGATGAGGTACGGCCTCCAGGAACTGGCCGACCTCGACCAGGGCGCGACGACGAGCTTCCCCGTCGGCTGGTACGTGGTCACCAAGGCGTGGGCCAAGAAGTACCCCCGGACGCTCGAGGCGTTCCTCGACGCCCTGCAGCAAGGCCAGGAGATCGCCGACACCGACCGGTCCGCGGTCGAGCAGGCCATGGTGAAGCTGCCCAAGCCCTATGCGGTTCCGTCGGCCATCGCGGCCGTCATGTCGCTGGAGAACTACCCGCTGAGCGTGGCCCCCAACATCGACCTGTCCCGCGTCCAGCGCGTCGCCGACGCCATGTACCAGTTCCACATGCTGACCCAGCCGTTCCACGTCAGCTCGATGCTCGGCTGATCCGGCCGGCACCCCATTGGACCACCGAAACGGTCATTGGGCTTATTCCGCCCGTGGTCTCTCTTATAACGATACGGCGACCCTGGGGTCTCAGGCCGGGATCACATTCCCTGGGAAAAGCCGACTCCCACCCCTCGTCAGGGACGTTCGCGCGGTTTACGATCGGAAACTGTCAGTCAAGACTTGGAAAAAACTCTGACGATACGGCTGCAGGGCGGGACGGGCTGAAGTGTCAGAGGTGACGAGCGGGTTAAGAATAGGAATTCGTCATGGCAATAGATCCCGGTGTTCGGCGCATCGTGGTCGGCGTCGACGGCTCGGCCGAGTCCGTGGGCGCTCTGAGATGGGCGTGCAGGGAAGCCAGCCTGCGCGCCGCTGAGGTCCATGCGGTTCTCGCCCTGGAGTCCGCGTGTCACCAGGTCGCCAGCTATGCGGTGCCAGCCCCGCGGCAACCCAGCGGGAGCTGGGGTGCCGCCCGTGAGGTACTGCGCCAGTCGGTCAACGAGGCGGTCAGCCTTTATCCCGATGTCAGCGTGTGCACCGACATTACCGAAGGGCTCGCTGCGCGCGTCCTGCTCGATCATGCGCGGGCGGCCGACATGCTGGTCCTCGGCCGCAGCGCTCACGATCCGGACCCGTACCGCGGGGCCGGTCCCGTCATCCGGGCGTGCCTGCGGTCCGCCCCGTGCCCCGTGGTCGTCATCGGCCCGGCGGCCCCGGACCCAGGCGACCACGTCCCCGAGTCGTGGCAGCGGAGCCAGTCGCACCTGGCGACGGCCCGGTAAGGCCGGGTAGCGTCGCGGTCGTGACGACCGCGAGAGCGATCAAGGCGTGACCGCCCGAGGCGGACTGGTCATCCGGCGGTGAGACAATCGGTGCGTGCCGTCATCCCTGGTCGAGGTATCCCCGAGGGTCAGCGCCGCGCTCGCGGCCGGCCAACCGGTGGTCGCGCTGGAGTCCACGATCATCTCGCACGGCCTGCCGCGTCCGGACAACTACGTCGCCGCGAAGAAGTTCGAGGAGATACTCGAAAACCAGGGGGTGATCCCGGCCACCATCGCGGTCATAGACGGCACGCCCAAGGTTGGCCTGTCGTCGCAAGACCTGGAGCGCGTCGCGGCCGACGAGTCCGTGGTCAAGGTCGGCAGCCGGGACATCGCGATCGCGATGGCCCGCAAGGTAACCGGCGGTACCACGGTCGCGGCCACCTCCCTACTGGTCGCGCGAGCTGGCCTTCGGGTCTTCGCCACCGGCGGCCTGGGCGGCGTGCATCGCGGCGCGGCCGAGACCTTCGATGAGTCCGCGGACCTGACCGTCCTGTCGCGGACGCCGATCACGGTCGTTTCCGCCGGGGTGAAATCCATCCTGGACATCCCGGCCACGCTGGAGCGGCTCGAGACGCTCGGCGTCGCCGTGGTCGGCTACCGCACCTCGCGCTTTCCCGCCTTCTGGCTGTCGGATTCCGGTTATGACCTGGACTGGCGCGTTGACTCTCCGGAGGAGATCGCCGACATCATGGCGGCTAAGGACGAATTTGGCGAGCCGTCTGCCCTGCTCGTGGCCAACCCGCTGCCGACCGCGCTGCAGCTGGACCCCGACGCGCTCGACGGGGCATTGAGGGACACCCTTTTGCTCGCGGCCGAGCAGGGCATCCGCGGCAAGGCAGTCAGCCCCTTCCTGCTCGACCATATCCGGCAGGTGACCGACGGGGCCAGCGTCGGGGTGAACCTGACCATCGCGCGCGGCAACATCGAGCTTGCGGGCCAGATCGCGACGTCGTGGGCCGCCCGGACCGGTGAGGCCCGCTGATCGCCAGCCGACGGATCCTGGTCTGCGGTGACGTGATCAATGACCTACTGGTCAAGCCGCTGGAAGGGATCACGCCGGGCAGCGACACCCCGGCGGCGATCCGGGCCTGCCCGGGCGGCGCCGCGGCCAACCAGGCCGCCTGGATGGCCCATCTCGGCGCCACGGTCACCTTCGCCGGGCGGGTCGGCGCCCGTGACATCGGCTATCACCGGCAAGAGCTGACCAGGGTCGGCGTCCGCGCGTGCCTGGCCATCGACCCGGAGGCGGACACCGGCTCGATCGTGATCATGGTCGCCCCAGACGGCGAGCGGACCATGTTCACCGACCGGGGCGCGAACCACAATCTGAGTATCCAAGATCTCCCGGCCAGCCTGCTGGACGATGCGGACGTACTGCACCTGACCGGCTACTCGTTCTGCGAGCCGCCGCTGCTCGAGGTGGCGCTCTGGCTCCTCGGCCAGGCCCGGTCCCGCGGCCTGGCCATCACCGTCGATCCTGGTTCGGCCGCCTTCCTGGCCCGGATGGAACCCGGGGCGTTCCTGCGCTGGACCGACGGTGCCGCGGTCTGCTTTCCCAACCGCGACGAGGCCGCCGTTCTGGTCGGCGAGGCGGACCCGGTCACGATGGCGGCCCACCTCACCAGGCACTATGGCGTCGTGGCGCTGAAGCTGGGCGCTGCGGGGTGCTTGCTGGCGGCGGCCGGCCACCCCCCGGTCCGCGTCGCGGCCATGGCCGTCCAAGAGGTGACGGATACCACCGGTGCGGGCGACGCGTTCTGCGGTGCATTCATGAGCCGGTGGCTCGCGAACGGCCCGGACGCGCAGGCCACCGATCTGGTCGGCGCGGCAGAGTTCGCCGCGCGGATCGCCGCTCTGGTCGTCACCCGTTTCGGCGCTCGCCCCGCCTAGCGGGGTCAGCAGCTGATGGTCACGTCCCGGGACGCGGTGCCTGTGCCCGGGCCCAGCACATCCAAGGTGACGTCCTGGGACGCCGTGCCGTGGCCCCGGCCCTGGACCGCGACCGTGACATAGACCATGTGCTGGCCGGCCGCCACGGACTGGCTCAGCGGCTGGGGTGCCTGGGCCTGCGGCCGGAACACCCACTGATACGACACCGTCCCGGCCGACCCGTTAGTGCTGATCCGCCCGGTCACATCGACCGTGCACCCGGCCGCGGCCGGCTGGATGATCCCCACCCCCGTCACCCGCAACGCCGGATGATCGAAAAACCGCAGCCACACCACCACCCCGGCCGCGGCCAGCAGCACCACCGTCACCGCCGCGCCCGCCACCCGCCGCACCCGGCCCAGCCCACCCCGCCGCACACCCGGCCCAGCCCGCTGCCCGGTCCGCCACACACTCTCCGCCCCCGCCTGGCCCACCGGAACCCCCGGACCATACCGCACCACCCCCGGCGGCAAGCCCCCCGGCGGCGCCAGCCCACCCGGCCGGTGCCGGCCGGCGTCACGCTGCGGCCGGTCCTGGCCGCCATCATGCTGCGGCCGGTCCTGGCCGGCATCCGTGGGCGGCTGATACGGCAGCTCGCGCTGACGCCCGGATGACCCATGTTTCATGAAGGCAAACCCCAGATTCAGACACCATGACATCGCGTTTAGTATTCAAATAATTACTTAGAGTTTCCCATCGTGATCAGTCGCGGGTCAATGGGCGGCGAGCGGGTCCATCCCTCATCAAGCTGCCCGATGGGAAGGCTGGCGGCCGCGGCGGCCAATGCCGCGGGCCGCCAAGATCGGCTGAAAGCTCCCATCGCGCGAGAAACGTGCCTTTGCCGCTGCAACACGGGCTCGTTAGGAAAAATGATCTTTAAGATTCCGAACGGACCGCGCTTCCTGCCCACCGAACCCCTCACTGCTCCAGTAAGTTGGTGCCTATCAGCACGGGGGTAGTCCGGGATGGGATGCGTGAGCGTGCTACTGCGACGTGCAACCGGGGCGATAGGCCGGCCAGCAGTTTGGCTCGGGATGGTCCTCGTCCTGGACGCCGCGATCGCCATGACGGGGATTTTCGTGGGACGCGGCTCGGGCCTTCTCGGATTGCTGGCGGCGGGCCCCCTGCTGGCGTGCGCACGATGCGGTGGCCGGGCCACCGCGCTGGTCGCCGCGTACGCGATCGCGCTGTGCGCGATCGTGACGGCTGTCAGCGGGACGGCCGGACATATGATGGCCACTTACCGATTTATCATGGTCATTGCCGCGGGCGTGGTGGCGGTCTTTGTGGCCGTGATTCGCGGTCGCCGGGAAGGCACGCTTATCCGCATCAACGACCGGGTCCAGCGGGCGATCCTGCGACCCTTGCCGGCCGAATTCGGCGGCGTGGCCCTTGCCTCTCATTATCAGTCGGCGACAAAGCAGGCATTGGTCGGCGGTGATCTTTACGACATTGCCATGACGCAGTACGGGGCGCGTTTCATCATCGGCGACGTGAAGGGAAAGGGGCTGGACGCGGTGGGCCGGTGCGCCGCCGTACTGGCCGCCTTCCGCGAGCTAGCCTTCGCCGAGCCGGATCTGGTCAACCTGGCCGCCGAAATGGATGCCTACGTATCCAGAGACCTGGAGATCGAGGACTTCGTTACGGTCATCCTGGCCGAGTTCGCGCCGGGTGAAGTCCGCATCGTCAACTGCGGCCACCACCCGCCGGCGAAGATGACCGCCGATTCGGCGGAATTGCAGCTGATGGCGCCAGGGCAGCCGTCCCCGCCGCTGGGCCTGCAGCCCCGCCCGGCCCGCCAGGACATTGCGCTGGGGCCGGGCGACCGGCTGCTGTTCTATACCGACGGGCTGGTCGAGGCCCGCGATCGCAAGGGCCGGTTCTTCGAACTCAGCCTGCCCACGGTGGTAAAGGCGCTGGCCGAGCCCGACCTGGACGCCGCGGTCCGCAAGGTGGTCAGCCTGCTCCTCGATCATGCGGGCGGCCGGCTCGCCGACGACGTCCTGCTGGTCCTCGGTGAGCCCAGCGTGACCCAGCAGACATCGAGTCGCGGGCATTTCCCTGGCAGCAAAGGTGTCGCGCTGGCCGGCGGTCAGGAAAACAGGCAATAGCCACCGGCACCATGCTGGCCTTTCCCTGGTGAGAAATACACCGGGCCCGATATCGACATTGCTGGCCGCGGCGAGGACACTTTCCTGTGTGGGGATGCGCTTACGCTGGCTGGCTATGCCCGCGCGAAGACGGGCCGGCCGTCCGCCTGCCGCGAGGTCACGGCGTGACGGAACTTCCGCGCGGGGCGGTCACCTTCCTCTTCAGCGATATCGAGGGTTCGACCCGGCTGGTAAAGGCCCTGAGGGAACGCTACGCACAAGTACTGGCGGAGCACCGGAGCCTGGTCCGCGAGGCCATCGCGAGGCAGGCTGGCCACGAGATAGACACCCAAGGTGACGCGTTCTTCGTGGCGTTCGCGAGTGCGAAGCAGGCCGTCTTGTGCGCGCTGGAGATACAGCAAGCGCTGGCCGGGCACGAATGGCCGTCCGGCACGTCCGTCCGGGTCCGGATGGGCATTCACACGGGCCACGCGACCCCGGTCGTCAGGCGTCGCGCAGGCACAGCGGCAGGCCGCCAGCCAGCAGGCCGATCGTGACATGCCCGGCCGGGACGGCGGCTGATAAGCCGGGAGAGGGGCCCGGATCCCTCGATCCGGGCACGACCAGTCCCAGCTCGTAGGCGGTGACCACCGCCTGGGTCCGGTCCCGCAGCCCGAGCTTGGTCAGCATGCGGCTCACGTGCGTCTTGACCGTCTCCTCGGTGACCACCAGGCGGGCGGCTATCTCCGGGTTCGACAGGCCCTCCGCGACGAGGCGCAGGACCTGCGTCTCGCGCGGGGTGAGGCTAGCCAGCGCCCCCGCGGCCGGGGCCTCGGGCCTGGGGCGCAGGCGGGTGAACTCGCTGATCAGGCGCCGGGTGACCGCAGGCGCGAGCAGGGCCTCGCCCGCCGCGATGACCCGCACGGCCTCGAACAGCCGCTCGGCGGTGACGTCCTTGAGCAGGAAGCCGCTGGCCCCGGCGCACAGCGCGTCGTATACGTAGCTATCCAGGTCGAAGGTCGTCAGGATGAGGATCCGCGGCCCCGGGTCCTGGTCCGGCCCGGACCCGGCGAGCTGCCTGGTGGCTTCGATGCCGTCCATGACGGGCATGCGCACGTCCATCAGGACGACGTCGGGGGACAGCTCGCGGCAGATCCGCACCGCCTCGGCCCCGTCGTCGGCCGTGCCGACCACCGCGAAGTCCGGCTGGGTGTCCAGTAGTGCGGCGAAGCCGGTGCGCACCACGTGGTGATCGTCGGCGACCACGATCCGAACGACCGGAGGCGCACTGGTCATCCCGTCACTCCGCCTTGGCCGGCAACGTGGCCTCGATCAGGAAGCCGCCGCCCGGGGCGGCACCGGTCCGCAGATCGCCGCCGGCGGCCGCGGCGCGCTCGCGCATGCCGGCCAGCCCGTGGCCGCCGGCTTCCCGCGCCGCGACCGGCGCCAGGGCGGGTGTAAGCGGCGGGCCTGGCCCGTTATCACGGATGCGGAGCCGCAGGGCATCGGTGGCGTAGCGCAGCTCCACATCGACCGCCGCGCCCGGCGCGTGTCTGTGGGCGTTGGTCAGGGCTTCCTGGACGATTCGGTAGGCGGCCAGTTCGACGCCGGGATCAAGGGCGGCGGGCGGCCCGGAGACGATCAGCCTGGCGGCCGCCCCTGAGGCGCTCCTCGCCTCGTCGACCAGCGCGTTGAGCTGGCGCAGGTCCGGCTGGGGATGCCGGTCCGCGCCCGGCCGTTCCGGGATCATCTGGTCCGCGTCCGGCTGGTCTGCGGCGGTGGCCTGGGCGTCCTCGCGCAGGACGCCGAGCAGCCGCCGCATTTCGGTCAGGCCGGCCCGCGCGGTATCACCGATCTGCAACAGCTTCTGCGCACCTGCGGCGGGCATGCCCGGGGTGGTCAGCCGGGTGGTCTCCGCCTGGACGGCGATCATCGATATGTGGTGCGCGACCACGTCGTGCAGTTCGCGGGCGATGCGCGCTCGTTCCCCGCGGGCCGTGTGCTCGCTCAGGGTGCCGGCGACGGCCTGCCGGGCGGCGCTGTGCGCCTGCGCCTCGCTGCGCGCCTGCTGGGCGATCCCGGCCAGGGCGGCCGCCGGGGCCAAACCGGCCAGCAACACGGTCAGGACTCGTTCCTCCGAACCCGCGGGCCCGGTGCCGGCCAGCGCGAGCACCAGGAACGGCAGGGCCAGGGCCGGCGCCAGGAACTGGGTCACGTCCCGCGAGCTCACGCCGTTCCGGCCGAGCCGGTACAGGACGATCAGCTGTGCGATCAGGCCCGCGACCGTCAGCGTCCCGAAGGCCGCGAGCGAGAGCGCGCTGGCCGCGCAGATGGCGACGGCGGCCGCGACCGGCCCGAGAAATGCCAGCGGCACCGTGGTGCTCGCGGCGAGCGCGCCCACGCCGACCAGGCCGGCCACGCTCATCCCGGCGGCGACGCCTCGCGCGATCGCCTCGGTCATGGCCGCCAGCGCGAGCAGGGCCCCGGCCACGGCAGGCGCATGCGGGGCGTCCGGGACCGCGGCCATCCGCCGGGCCCACTGCGGCCATCCGGCGCCCCGGTCACCTGCCATGCCCATGTAGACAATTGTCGCCGCCCGGCCGGAGCGTCGCGTCACCCCGGCCAGGGATACCGTCGTCCCTCCTGGGAGGGAGCCGAAGACCGCTCCCCGGCGTGACGACCATGACCGCCTGCAGTCCCTAGCGTTTCCAGACATGGAAGCAAGCATCGAAGTCAGCGGCCTGCGCAAGCGGTACGGGCCGGTGCTGGCCCTGGACGGGATGTCGTTCACGGTCGCCCCGGGCCAGGTGACCGGCTTCGTCGGCCCTAACGGCGCCGGGAAATCCACCACGATGCGGGTGATCCTCGGCCTCGATGCCGCGGATGAGGGCGCCGCGCTGATCGGCGGGCAGCCCTACGCGAGCCTGCGGCACCCGCTGAGCCACGTCGGGGCGCTGCTGGACGCCGCGGCGCTGCAGCCGAGCCGGAGCGCCCGCAACCACTTGCTGTGGCTGGCCCACTCCCAGGGGCTCGGCGCCGGGCGGGTCGATGAGGTAGTCGAGCAGGCCGGGCTGCAGGCCGCGATCCGGCGCCAGGCGGGCGGGTTCTCCCTCGGCATGCGACAGCGGCTGGGGATCGCCGCCGCGCTTCTCGGTGATCCGCCGGTGCTGATGATGGACGAGCCGTTCAACGGCATGGATCCCGAGGGCATCGTGTGGATGCGCAGTTTCCTGCGGTCGCTGGCCGCCCAGGGCCGGGCCGTGCTGGTGTCCAGCCACCTCATGAGTGAACTGCAGGACACCGCGGACCACCTGGTGGTGGTCGGCCGCGGCCAGGTCATCGCCGACACCAGCGTGGCGGACCTCATTGCCACCGCATCCGGCGGCCGGGTCACGGTGCGCACCACCGCGCGGACCGAGGCGACGACGGTGCTGGCGCACGCGGGGGCCACCATCGCCGTCACCGACCGGGACACGCTCATCATCTCCGGGCTGGCGGCGGAAAAGATCGTGGCGCTGCTCGGCGAGAGCAGGCTGCCGTTCTCGGAGATATCGCCGCATCGCGCCACGCTGGAGGAGGCCTACATGGAGCTCACCAGGGACGCGGTCGAGTTCCGCGCCGCCCCGGCCAGGACAAAGGAGGCGGCGCGATGACCGCCGGCACGGTCAGCCCGTACCGGCCGGACCAGCAGACCGGGCGGGACGGCTTCGTGCAGCTCCTGCGGGCGGAGTGGACCAAATTCAGGACCGTCCGCGGCTGGGTCATCGGCCTGGTCGTCGCCGTCCTGGTGATGCTCGGGCTCGGGCTGTTCGGGGCCGGGGGCAGCAGCGGCTCGTGCCAGAGCACGTCCGGCGGGCCGTCCCGGTCCGGCCAGGGCTGCTTTACCGCGCCCCCGGTGGGGCCGGGCGGTGAGGCGGTGAGCGACAGCTTCTACTTCGTGCGCCAGCCGCTCTCCGGCAACGGCAGCATCACCGTCCGGGTCACCTCGCTGACCGGCCTGGTCCCGTCCGGGAACGGTCCCGTCCTCGGCACGCAGCCCGGCCTCGTGCCGTGGGCCAAGGCCGGGATCATCATCAAGGAGAGCACCCAGCCGGGCTCGGCGTACGCGGCGATGATCGTCACCGCCGGCCACGGGGTGCGGATGCAGGACAACTTCACCGGCGACACGGCGGGCCAGCCCGGCGCCGTCACGGCATCAGACCCGCGCTGGCTGCGGCTGACCCGCTCCGGCGACACCATCACCGGCTACGACTCGGCCGACGGCACGCACTGGACCCAGGTCGGCACCGTTGCGCTGGCCGGGCTGCCGCCGGCCGTCCAGGCCGGGCTGTTCGCCGCCTCCCCGGCGTACCAGGCGATAACCCAGAATCTGGGCGGCGGGGAACACGGGACCATCGCCCCCAGCCAGGACACCGCCGTCTTCGACCACGTCAGCCTGTCGGGCACGTGGCCGGCCGGCGCCTGGACCGGGGACTACATCGGAGCCGCCTACGGGTCGGGGATCGGCGGGTACCACCAGGTCGGCGGCCGGTTCACCGTGACCGGGTCCGGCGACATCGCCCCGGCCGTGCCCGGTCAGGCCGGCGGCGAGGACCTGACCGTCACGGTCTTCCTCGTGGGCACGTTCGCGGGGCTGATCGCGGTGATCGTGGTGGCGACGATGTTCATCACCGCCGAGTACCGGCGGGGCCTGATCCGCACCACGCTGACCGCGAGCCCGCGGCGCGGCCGGGTGCTGGCCGCGAAGGCCATCGTGGTCGGCTCGGCCGCCTTCGCGGCCGCGCTGGCCGGCGCCGCCGCCGCGGTGATCTTCGGTACCCAGCTGGCGCGCGGCCGGGTGTACGTGTTCCCGGTGCCGTGGCTGACCGAGCTGCGCATGATCATCGGCACCGCGGCGCTGGTCGCCGTGGCCGCGGTCCTCGCTCTCGCCGTCGGGATCATCGTGCGCCGCAGCGCCGCCGCGGTCACCCTCGTGATCGTGGCGATCGTCGTGCCGTACCTGCTGGGCGTCGTCTCCGTCCTGCCGGCCGGCGCCGCGGACTGGGTGCTGCGGATCACCCCGGCCGCCGCCTTCGCCGTACAGCAGGCCATCCCGCAGTACGCGCAGGTCACCGCCCTGTACTCGCCAGGAGTCGGGGGTGGTGGCTACTTCCCGCTGGCGCCCTGGGCCGGTTTGGCCGTGCTGTGCGGCTGGGCCGCCATCGCCGTGGCCCTGGCTCTGGTCCTGCTGCGCCGCAGGGACGCATGAGGCTGCCCGTGCCGGCCAGCACCGTGCCGGGCAGCACCGTGCCGGCCAGCACCGTGCCGGCCAGCACCGTCGCGGGCTGGCTTGGCCTGCCCGAAGCTCTGCACGCGGAGTGGACCAAGACCCGCACGATGCCCAGCACCGGATGGCTGCTGCTGGCCGCCATCGCGCTGACCGTGGCCGTCGGCGCGGCGGCGGCCGCGGCCACCGGCTGCCCGTCCGGCGCCGTCTGCCGGGTGGACCCGGCTAAGGTCAGCCTCACCGGGATCGACCTTGGCCAGGCGGTCGTGGCCATCGTGGCCGTGCTGGCGATCGGCAACGAGTACAGCACCGGCATGATCCGTATCACCCTGTCCGCCATGCCGCGGCGCACCGTCGTCCTGGCGGCCAAGGCCGTCATCCTGACCGGCCTGGCGCTGGCCGCGGGAACGATCGCGGTGCTCGCGTCCGTCCTGGCCGGGCGGCTCATCCTGGCCGGCCACGGGTTCACGCCGGCCCACGGCTATGAGCTGCTGTCCCCCGATTCCCCGTCAGTGCTGCGCGCCGCCGCCGGGTCAGTCCTCTACCTTGCGCTGATCGCCCTGCTCAGCCTGGGCGTCGCCACCGCGGTGCGGGATTCCGCGGTGGCCATCGGGATCGTGCTCGGTCTGCTGTACCTTTTCCCCATCGTCGCTAACGTGGTCGGTAACGCACACTGGCACCGACACCTGGAGCAGATCGGGCCGATGACCGCCGGACTGGCCATCCAGGCCACCACTGACCTGTCCAGCCTGCCCATCAGCCCGTGGGCCGGCCTCGGCGTGCTGGCCGCGTGGTCCGCGGCCGCGCTCTTGGCCGGCGGGCTCGCCCTCGGGCTGCGCGACGCGTGAGCGGGCCCCGATGACCAGCCCGGCCGACCCCTCGGCGCCGTGGCCGGTCAGGCGGGCGTTCCCGCTGATCGCGGTCATCGTGATGATCTGTATCGGGATGGCCGGCACGATCTGGGGACCGGTTTATTACGGCCAGCAGACCTGGGCGGTGCCCGATGACCTGTGGGCCACCCTGGTGGCGGCCCAGCGGTTCCTGCACCTGGACCTGGCCGGCCTGTACACCGCGCCCACCAACCTGGTCAGCTTCCCGGGCGCCGCGGTGATCCTGGTCCCGGTCGCGGCGATCATGGACGTGGCCGGAATCCCGATCAACGCGGGCCGCCAGGGCGTCCATCCGGTCGGCTGGCTGGTCGCCGGGCCGCTGGAGACGCTCTTGTCGGCCGTGGCGCTGTTCGCCGCGGACGCGCTCGCCCAGCGCATGGGGGTGAACCTGCTCAAGCGGTTCCTGCTCGCCGGCGCGGCCGCGACCGCGCTGTGGAACGTCACGGTGCGCTGGGGTCACCCGGAAGACGCGGTGGCGATCGGGCTCCTGCTCTACGGCGTCCTCGCGCTGTCAAACGGGCGACCCAACCGGGCCGCCTGGCTGGCCGGGGCCGGGGTGGCGGTCCAGCCGCTCGCGCTGCTCGCGTTCCCGCTGGTAGCAATAGCGGCGGTAGAACCGAGGCGCCTGCCCGGCTTCGTGGCCCGGGCGGCCACTCCCGCACTCGTTCTCCTGGCCGCCGCCGCCGCGGCGAACTGGACGGCCACCATCCACGCGGTGACCAACCAGCCCAACGCGCCGAGCGTCGACCATCCCACGCCCTGGATCTACCTGGCCTTCATGGCGCCGCACATGAGCGGCGGATCGGTCGCCGCCGGTCCCGCCCGGGCCTTGGCCATCCTGGTGGCCTGCGGATGCGCCCTGGTCACCTACCGGCGGTGGCGGACGGCGCGGCTGGCCGGCGCGTGGAGCCCGGACGACCTGGCCGCCCTGCTGTGGTGGATCGCGGTGGCGCTGGCGCTGCGCACGGTGTTCGAGCCCGTGATGGTGTCCTACTACGTCTGGCCGCCGCTCGCGGTGGCGCTGGTCGCGGCGTCGCGGGACTGGATTCGCCTCATCCCGGCCACCGTCACGGCCGTCGTGCTCACCTTCCTCGCGCAGGGCTCGTGGCGCAATCCGTGGGTCTGGTGGACCCCGGTGGTCGTCGTGCTGGGCCTGACGCTGGCGGCCGCCCGCCCCGCACGGTCACCCGCGGCGCAGGTGCTGCCAGAGCCGGGGGAGCAGTTCGTCGCCGACAGCACGCCGTGACGTGATCTCGCCGGCCCAAGGTTCCTAAAGACCCGCCGCGCTGAGGAACGCCTGGGCGATGACGCCGTACCCGGCCTGGTTGGCGTGCTGGTTCGGCCCGCGCGGCGGGCTCGTGCACTCCCAGGTCCACTGGCAGATCCGGGCGACGTTACGCGGGACGCTGCCGACTCCCGGCACCGTCACCCGATTGCCGAAGTCCGAGGTCTCGAAGGCGCCGAACACGTTCGCCACCCGGACGCCCGAGTTCGCGTAGGCCCGGTCGAGCAGGTCGTTGTACCCGGCGGCCAGCCGTTCGCTCACCCACGCGACGGCCTGGCCGGTGAGGCCGCTGCGCCATTCGGCCAGCGCGGGCAGGTAGTAGCTCATCCCAATTAGATCGACCCCGGGTCCCGCGGCCGCCCGTAGCCGGGACAGGATGGTGCCCAGGTTGCCGGTAACGTCCGGGAGGTCCGTCCCGAGGCAGTCGGTGATCGCGCGCAGGCTCGCCGAGGTGCCGCAGTCCTCCGGATCGTTGGCGCCGATGTCGATGGTGACCAGCGCCACGTGACCGCGGTGGGCGCTCAGGAACGCGACCGCGGCGGCCAGCTGGGAACCACCACGGTACCGGCAGATTCCCCCGTGGATCATGGTGGCGGTTGTCTCACCCGGGCACCCGAGCTTCACCAGCTGCAGCGCCGGCTGGCCGCGGCGCAGCACCGCGTACAGCTGATCGGGATAACCTTCCCCGGTCTCGACGCTGGTGCCCGCCGCGTCCGGCTGGACTCCCTGGGACAGCGAGTCGCCCAGGGCCAGGTAGTAAGTGGCCGGGGCCGATCCGACGTGTGATCCCACCGACGGGGCAGGCCCGGAACACGCGGTGACCGCCGCCGCCACGACGGCGGCGGCGAGCGCGATGCGCACCGGACCCATGCTCAGTCTCCTGAGATCGACTATAGGCCGGGCCACGCCCCAGTCCGCCCGCCGCTCAGCTCACTCTCAGCCCGCTCCGGTCAGGCGAAGCGCCGTCACCGCGTGCGGCACCGCCCCGGCACGAAGTCGGGTGCGCAGTCGGTCAGCACCCGCAGTGCCGTGCGGGCCAGGTGGTGCGCCATCCCGATACCGGCGCCCTGCTCGGTAAGGTCCCGTTGAGGATGCGCTCTCGCAGGTAAGCGTGGACGTGCGGAATGGCCTGCCGCGCCTCGGGCAGGTCGACCCGGTGAATGTCAGGCACCTGCACGACAGGGGGCATGGCCGCCATTCTCCCGTCGCCAGCAGAACAACTGCATACAGTCGTTCCACGAAACCACCTGGGTCTAATCGAATATTCCAGCTAAGTAAGTTGGCAAATAAGATGTATTATGATACCCTATTCGCATAGCCTTCCTTAATTTCTACCTAACGAGCGGTGGTTCATGCCCCAGCACCCGTTCCCCGATCCCGGGCCAGACGGCGAGGAGCCAGATGGCTCCCCGCTGCCGCCCGTGGCCGAGGGGGCCGGTTCGGACGACGACCTTGACGGCAGTCCCGGGCAGGGCTTGTATGTGTGCGTCCCGGCGGGGCAGGTGACGCTGGAGGG